>PPYE01413923.1_pt1 | contig 13355 bp, 9 predicted proteins | sample 1559881 | NCBI WGS metagenome assembly PPYE01 (sample SAMN08240022, study PRJNA423297) | Human gut metagenome, whole genome shotgun sequencing project.
GCGATAAGACCGCCTACGCCAAGGCCTGCCGCATCCAGATGGACAATCAGGACGTGGTCAGCGGCCAGATCATCGTGCAGAAGCAGAGCGAGAAGTATCTGGTGCAGAACATCCCGGCAAAGCCGCTGGTGCGCTGGGAGTTGGACAAGGTCTACGCCCTGCCCTACACCCGCCGGTATCACCCCATCTACGAGGCCATGGGCGGCGTGCCCGCCATCCGGGAGGTACAGTTCTCCATCATCCAGAACCGCGGCTGCTTCGGCGGCTGCAACTTCTGCGCCATCCAGCTGCATCAGGGCCGCCGGGTCACCAGCCGCAGTGCGGACAGCATCGTGGAGGAAGCCGAGCGCATGACCCACGAGCCGGATTTCAAGGGCTACATCCACGATGTCGGCGGCCCCACCGCCAACTTCCGGTTCCCGTCCTGCCGCGAGCAGATGCTGCGGGGCATGTGCAATGGCGGCAAGCACTGCCTGGCCCCCACCACCTGCTCCCACATGATCGTGGACCACAGCGATTATCTCAAGATCCTGCGCCGGGTGCGGGAGCTGCCGGGTGTGAAGAAAGTGTTCATCCGCAGCGGCATCCGTTTTGATTACCTCATGGCCGACCCGGACGACACCTTCTTCAAGGAGCTGGTGGAGTACCACGTCTCCGGCCAGCTGAAGGTGGCCCCGGAGCACTGCGCGCCCAACACCCTGGCCTACATGGGCAAACCCCCCATCGAGACCTTCAACAAGTTCAAGGATAAGTTCTATGAGCTCAGCAAGAAGGCCGGCAAAAAGCAGTATCTGGTGCCCTACCTCATGTCCAGCCACCCGGGCAGCACCCTGAAGGATGCCGTCTATCTGGCCGAGTACCTTTATAAGAACCACATGCGCCCGGAGCAGGTGCAGGATTTCTACCCCACTCCCGGCACCGTGAGCACCTGCATGTTCTACACCGGCCTCGACCCCTACACCCTCAAGCCGGTGTTCGTGGAAAAGACCCCCGAGGGCAAGGCCCTGCAGCGTGCATTGCTGCAATACTATGAGCCCCGCAACGCCGAAAAGGTGGTCAAGGCCCTGAGGATGACCCACCGGGAGGACCTCATCCCCCTGCTGGTGCCCGCCGAGGGCCGCCGCGCGGTGCAGCGCTCGGCCCGCCGCGCCGACAGCCCGGAGGTGACCATCCACAACGACGGCACCTACACCGTGCGCCCCAACCAGAAGGGCAAGGGCAAGCCTGCCCACGGCCCGAACCGCACCGCCGCCCCTGCCGGGCGTCAGCCCAGCCCGGGTGCCCGCTTTGCGCCGCACTCGGCCCCCGGACACAAACCCAAAAAGAATCAACAGAAAGAGAATACATCGTGGAAAACTGGAACAAAGAAAAAGTGACCCCGAAAAAGAAAGCTGGCCTGCTGCAGCGGCTGCTGTCGCTGGCCGCTGCGGCCGCACTGGCCCTGAGCCTTGTAGGCTGTGGTACCTCGGCTGTGGTGCCGGGCGGCAGTGCCGACGTGGTGCCCAACCCTTCCTCTACGGCAGCCAGCGTGGATGCCCCGTTCGAGATGCACTTCATCGACGTGGGGCAGGCGCTGAGCGTGCTGGTGGAATGTGACGGCCAGTTCATGCTGTACGACGGCGGCAACGTGGACGACGGCAGCCTGGTGGTGTCCTACCTGCAGAAGCAGGGGGTGGAAGAGCTGCAGTATGTATTCTGCTCCCACGCCCACGAGGACCATGTAGGCGGCCTGGCGGCTGCGCTGGCCTACTTCCCGGCCAATCATGTATACAGCCCGGTGACGGAGGCCTCCACCAAGTGCTTCCGGGATTTTGTCAAGTACACCCAGCAGCAGGGCCTGCAGGTGGAAGTGCCCGCCGTGGGCACCACCTGGCCCCTGGGCAGTGCTAGCGTGACCATGCTGGGCCCCGTGGCGCAGTACAGCGACACCAACGATACCTCCATCGTGCTGCGCATCGACTACGGTTCCACCAGCTTTCTGCTCACCGGTGACATGGAAAAGACCGCAGAGAGCGACCTTGTGGCCAGCGGTGCCAATCTGAAAGCCGATGTGCTGCAGGTGGGCCACCACGGTTCCAGCACCTCCACCGGCTACGCCTTCCTGAACGCGGTCCTGCCGGAGATGGGCATCATCTCCTGCGGGGTGGACAACAAATACGGCCACCCGCATGAGGAGACCCTGAGCATTCTGCGGGACGCCGGGGTGGACGTGTACCGCACCGACCTGCTGGGCACCATCACCATTGGCAGCGACGGCCAGAACTACACCGTGGGCACCGAGCATTTTGCCACCGATGCTGAGTTGAACCCCACCGACCCGGCGGCTGCCAGCACAGTACAGCAGGCTTACATCGGCAATGTGAACAGCAAAAAGTTCCACCTGCCCAGCTGCCCCAACCTGCCGGCAGAAAAGAACCAGATCCTTTTCTCCAGCTACGACGAGGCCATTGCAGCAGGCTACACACCCTGCTCCACCTGCATCAAATAAGAGTACTCCCTCAGTCAAACCCTTCGGGTTTGCCAGCTCCCTCTGAGATGGAGCCTTCTGACGGAACCGGGATGTTTCCTGTTGAAAGCGGAACGTTTCCGGACCGTCAAGGCCCCCTCCCCGAGGGGGCTGGCACGGCGTGAGCCGTGACGGAGGGATTTTTTGCATTCTCCGGGATTGATAAAATCCCACAGCTGCGGTATACTTAAAATCACTTTATTTCAAAAAAGCAAGGAGGAACCGCAGATGCAGCTGGGGCAGAGCAGGACCCTGCCGGTGGAAAAACCGGAGCAGATCGACCTTGCGCAGGCAGCGCGGTATTTCGGCGCGCGCGGGGAGGCGGACACCGCCACCATGGCCCTGCTGCAGCGCTGCGCCGTACCGTTGCTGGCCGCTGCGACGCCCCGCGCCGTCTGGCTGCGGGCGGAGGTGAAGGCGCTGACCGAAGCCGGCATCCTGCGGGGCAGCGACGTGATGCGGCATCTGGAGGGCTGCGGGCAGGCCATTCTGCTGGCCGTGACCCTTGGCCCCGGGGTGGACGCCCAGATCCGCCGCGCCGGGGTGGGGGATATCGCCGCCGGTGTAGCGTCCGATGCGCTGGGCAGCGCCCTGGCTGAGCAGACCGCCGACGCGGCGGAAGCCGAGCTGCGCCAGCTGGCCGCAGCCGAGGGGACTTACCTCACCGGGCGGTTCTCGCCGGGCTATGGCGACTGGGACATCGCGGTGCAGCCGCTGGTGGCCGCCGCGCTGGACACGGCGCGCCGGGCCGGGCTGTGCGTCACCGATACCAACCTGATGACCCCCCGCAAAAGCGTGACCGCCATTCTGGGGGTCAGCGGCCATCCGGTCAAGGGACATCTGGCCGGGTGCGGGCACTGTGTGCTGCGCACCCGCTGCGAATACAGAAAGAGGGGAAAGACCTGTGCAAGTGAGTGAACTTTTCAAGCAGAGCAATACCATCCTGCTGGACGGCGGCATGGGCACCATGCTGCAGGCGGCAGGCCTGAAGCTGGGCGCCCGGCCGGAGGAACTGAACATCACCGACCCGCAGCTCATCGAGGGCATCCATGCTCAGTATGCCGCAGCGGGCAGCCGCATCATCAACGCCAACACCTTTGGTGCGTCGGCCCACAAGCTGGCGGGCAGCGCCTACAGTCTGGAAGAGATCATTGCGGCGGGCATTGCCAACTGCAAGCGGGCCTGTGCGCCCTATGGTGCGCTTGCCGCGCTGGATGTCGGCCCGCTGGGCGAGCTGCTGGAACCCAACGGCACCCTGGCCTTTGAGGATGCCGTGGAGGAATACGCCCGCATCGTGCGGGCCGGTGCGGCGGCCGGGGCCGACCTGATCTTTTTTGAGACCTTCACCGACCTGTACGAGCTCAAGGCCGCGCTGCTGGCCGCCCGGGAAAACTCCAGCCTGCCCATCCTGGCCAGCATGAGTTTTGAAGCCGGCGGCCGCACCTTTACCGGCTGCACGGTGGAGAGCTTCGGCGTCACCGCGCGGGGTCTGGGGGCCAGCGCCGTGGGCATCAACTGCTCGCTGGGCCCCAAGGAGATCTTCCCCATGGCAAAGCGCCTGACCGAGGCCGTGCCCGGCGACTTCCCGGTGTTCGTCAAGCCCAACGCGGGTCTGCCCCGGGCCGACGGCAGCGGCTACGACATTACCCCGCAGCTGTTTGCGCTGGAAATGAAGCCCTACCGGGAGCTGAATCTGTTTGCCGCTGGCGGCTGCTGCGGCACCACGCCGGAGTTCATCCGGCTGCTGAACGGGGTGTTCAAGGGCTGCGTGCCGGGCCGCCCGGCCCACGCCATGCCCTCGGTGCTGTGCACCCCCATGAATTATGTCAACGTGGACGGCATCACCGTGGTGGGCGAGCGCATCAACCCCACCGGCAAAAAGCGCTTCCAGCAGGCACTGCGGGAGAATGATATGAACTACGTTCTGGAACAAGCCGTGAGCCAGGTGGAAGCCGGGGCGCAGGTGCTGGACGTGAACGTGGGTGCCCCCGGCGTGGATGAACCGGCCCTGATGCCGCAGGTGGTCAAGGCCCTGCAGAGCGTGGTCAGCCTGCCGCTGCAGCTGGATTCCTCCAACGTGCAGGCACTGGAAAACGGCCTGCGGGTGTACAACGGCAAGCCCATCGTCAACTCCACCAACGGCGAGCCGGAAAAGCTCAAGGCCATCCTGCCCCTGTGCAAAAAGTACGGCGCGGCCATCGTGGGCCTTGCCATCGACGAGCGGGGCATCCTGCCCGCCGCAGAGGACCGCGTGGCCATTGCCCGCCGCATCACCGAGGCGGCACTGGAAGCCGGAATCCCCCGCGAGGACATCTACATCGACTGCCTGACCCTCACCGCCAGCGCCCAGCAGAAGGATGTGCTGGCCACGGTGCAGGCGCTGGAAGCCTGCAAGAAGGAGCTGGGCGTGCGCACCATCCTGGGCGTGTCCAACATCAGCTTCGGCCTGCCCTGCCGCCCCTACCTGAACACCACCTTCCTCACCATGGCCATGTATGCCGGGCTGGATCTGGCCATCATGAACCCCTCCAGTGAAGAGATGATGGCCGCCGTATATGCCTACAACGTGCTGACCAACCGGGACGCGCAGAGCATGCAGTACATCGAGCGCTACGCAAACCGGGTGCCTGCCTCCACGGCCCTGAAGCAGGCAGCCCAGGCAGCGCCTGCGGCGGCAGCTTCCGACGGGAGCGCTGAAATTTCCGGCCCCTATGCGGCGCTGATCAAGGCGGTGGAAAAGGGCCTGAAGGGCGACGCCGCCGCCCAGACCCGCGCCCTGCTGGCCGAAAAGCAGCCGCTGGAAGTGGTGGACGAAGCCCTGATCCCGGCGCTGGACATCGTGGGTGCCAAGTATGAAAAGGGCACTCTTTTCCTGCCGCAGCTGCTGCAGGCCGCCAGTGCCGCCCAGAGCGCCTTTGAGGAGATCAAGACCGCCATTGCCCAGAAAGGCGAGGGCAGCGCCAGCAAGGGCCGCATCGTGCTGGCCACCGTGAAGGGCGACGTGCACGACATCGGCAAGAACATCGTCAAGGTCATTCTGGAGAACTACGGCTTTGAGGTCATCGACCTGGGCCGCGATGTGCCGGTGGAGACCGTGGTGGACACCGTGCGGGAAAAGGATGTGCATCTGGTGGGCCTTTCGGCCCTGATGACCACCACCCTCAAGAGCATGGAGGAGACCATCGCCGCCCTGCATGCAGCCAAACTGGACTGCAAGATCATGGTGGGCGGTGCCGTGCTCACCCCGGAATACGCCGAAAAGATCGGCGCAGACTGGTACGCCAAGGACGCCAAGCGCAGCGCCGACATCGCCAAGGAATTCTTTGGGGTGTGACACTGAATACAAGACCAATACAAAAAGTACAGAAACAAACAAAAAACACCCTTTGTTTTCGCTATGCGGGAACAGAGGGTGTTTTACATTATACGCTTTGTTTTTTCTTGGACTTGTTTGCCAGTTTGTCAACGATCCACAAGGCGAGGGCACCCAGTGCAAGGCCCAGCACAAGGCCGCCCAGCACATCGGTGGGGAAGTGCACATACAGGTACAGCCGGGTAAAGGCGATGAAAGCCGCCAGCACCAGCGCGGGGACGCCCAACTTCCGGTTTTGCAGCCAGAGCGCAAAGGCTGCCGCAAAAGCCGAGGCCGTGTGCCCGGAGGGGAAGGAGTGCCCGTGGGGACGCTTGACCAGAATGGTGATCGCCGTGTTCACGTCGCAGGGGCGGGGCCGGGCGAACAGCGGCTTGAGGATGCAGTCCCCGGCCACCAGATACAGTACCAGCGCCGTGGCCATGGCGCACCCGGCCTTGCGGGTGCGGCGGAACAGCAGCAAAAGCAGCGTGAACGCGATCCAGATCTCACCGTGCTCACCGGCGTAGTTGAGAAAGACGGCCAGCGCATCCAGCACCGGGTTGTGGAACTGCTGCAGCCAGTCCAGAAATGCGAATTCAAACGGCATAAAGAACCTCCTGTCTGTTGGTTCTATGGTAACACATCTTCCGGCCCACCACAACCCGGCAGGCAAAAAACAGGAGTGCAAAAATAAGCTACATCTGTTATATTGTGGCGCAATATTACAATGCGGAAAGCAAAAACGCCCGTTCCGACGGCAAAGGCCGGAACGGGCGCAGGATGCGAGAGGATCAGAGGCCCATCTCGGGCAGGGTGGGGTAGCTGTCGATGGCACCGTGCTTCTGTACGCTCAGGCCGCAGAACCGGTTGGAAAAGTCCAGGTACTCCTTCAGCTTTTTGCAGGACAGCTTTTCCAGCTTGTCCACCGTCACGCCGTCCCGGCTCAGCTGCCACAGGAAGGAGCCGATGAAGCCGTCGCCCGCACCGGTGGTGTCCACGGCCCTGACCTTCTGGCAGGGGGCAAAGGCATGGGCGGCGCGGGTGTAGGCGTAGGCCCCCTTGCTGCCGCAGGTGTACAGCACCAGCTGCACATCCCCGGCAAACAGCTGGGGCAGGGCGGCTTCGATGTCGGCGGTGCCGGTGAGGAACTCCAATTCCTCGTCCGAGACTTTCAGGATGTTGGACAGCGGCAGGAATTGCAGCACAGTCTGGCGCAGCATCTCCCGGTCGGGCCAGAGGGGAAAACGGAGGTTCGGGTCAAAGCTCACGATCGCACCGGCCTCCCGGGCGGCTCCGATGGCGGCCAGATGGGCGTGGCGCATGGGGCTGTCCACCAGCGAGACGCTGCAGAAGTGCAGGGCAAAAGCGTCGCGGAACCAGGCCAGGTCGATCTGCTCCGGGGCATACAGCAGGTCGGCCGAGGGCTTGCGGTAAAAGCTGAAGGTGCGGTTGCCGTCCTCCTCCAGGCTCACGAAGGCAAGGGCGGTGTTGGCCTTGTCGGTGAACACCAGATGGCTCAGGTCGATGCCGCAGGCTTCCAGCTCCCGTGCGATCTTGTGGCCGAAGGGGTCATCGCCCAGCTGGGTGAGAAAGCTGCTGGCACCGCCCAGACGGGCAAAGGCAGCGCAGACATTGGCCGGTGCACCGCCGGTGCGCGGGCTGAAGGACGGCACCTCGTCAAAGGTGCATCCTACGCGGGACGGGATCATGTCGATCAGCGCTTCGCCGATGGAAAACAGAGTATTGCCGGGCATAGAAAACCTCCAGATCACAAATTGCAGAGTTCACAGGCTGCCCCGGTCAGCTTTATGTTCACGTCGCCGGGGGCAGGGTAGTACCGGGTGCTGAACACCGTGGCTCCCCCGTTCAGGAAAATTTCCAGCGAGGAATTGTCGCCCACCACCCGCAGGCTGCGGCAGGGGGCTGCCAGCCGGGCGCGGCGCACGGTGCGGCCGTCGGCCAGAGCGGGGTCGGTGAAGCGCAGGGTGCAGGTGCAGTCCTGTTCAGTATACACCAGCTGCACCCCCTGCGCAACCGTCAGGCAGAAGTCTCCGGCGGGTGCGGCGGTCAGGTCGAAGCGCGGGGCAAGGAACACTTCCTCGCCGCTGGCGGCATGCAGGGCGGCAGCGCTGCGCTGCGCGTCCAGCTCCGGCACCGGGTTCTGCAGCAGGGTGCCATCCGGCCCGGCCGTCAGCACGCGGGGCACGGTGAAGCAGTGCTGCCAGCCGTAGGCCACGGTGGGCGCGTTGCCGTAGTCGGCGTCCGGCATGCCCATCCAGCCGATCTGGATGCGGCGGCCGTTGCCGTCCACAAAGCTCTGGGGGGCGTAATAATCAAAGCCTGCGTCCAGCTCGTGGAATTCGCTCAGGGTGCAGTCCCCGCGCCAGTCACCGTGGATGGCAAACCAGCCGCAGCCGTAGACGTTCTGGCACTGGATGCCCTGGGGGGACACCGCCAGATACCACTGCCCGTCCAGACAGAACAGGTCCGGGCACTCCCACATGTAGCCGAAGGGCTCCGGGGTGGTCAGGGTGTTGATATGGGTCCAGCGGAGCTTATCGGTGCTTTCCAGCACCAGCACTTCGCCCTTGTCCTCCAGCGTGCGGGCACCCAGTACCATGTAGTACCGGCCTTCGTAGGCGAATACCTTAGGATCCCGCACATGGCAGGTGAGCCCGGCGGGATAGTCGCGGTTAGTCAGCAGGCACTGCTTGCTGTCGAGGGTCACGCCGTCCTTGCTGACGGCCAGGCAGACGTTGTGCCCGCGGCCCTCTTTGATGTAATCGAAATTGCCGGGGTGCTTGACGTTGCCGGTGTAGTAGAGGTACATGGTGCCATCCTCCACCAGTGCCGAGCCGGAGTAGGCACCGTGGCAGTCAAAAGGCTCGTCCGGATAGAGCATCACCGGCAATTGCTCCCAGTGGAGCAGGTCGGTGCTGACGGCGTGGCCCCAGTGCTTGACCCCGCCGTTCACGTCGAAGGGGCCGTACTGGAAGAATGCGTGGTACTGCCCGCCGTAGACGCACAGGCCGTTGGGGTCGTTCAGCCAGCCTACCGGCGGCTGCAGGTGGAACCGCTGGCGGTGGGGGTCGGCGGCAACGGTTTCCTTGCCCAGCGACTCTACCAGAGGCACCAGCTTTTTCAGGTCGCGCTGGAGTGCGTTCATGCCTTGACCTCCTCAGGGCTCCAGATGACCCAGGTCACGGCGAAGGACGCGCCGAAGGAGATGGCCATCATGATGATGTACTGCAGGGGCATATGCAGGTGCAGCAGGATGCCGAAGATGCCGGTGACTCCGGTGCCGGTGGCACCCAGACCCACGATGCTGGCGTACCATGCACCGCAGGCACCGCCCAGCAGGCCGCCGAGGAAGGGCTTGAAGTAGCGCAGGTTCACGCCGAAGATGGCAGGCTCGGTGATGCCCATGCAGGCGGACAGGGCAGAGGGCAGGGCCATGGACTTGACCTTGGTGTCCTTGCTCTTGAGGGCCACGGCCAGAGCGGCACCGCCCTGTGCCACGTTGGCGGCGCTGGCCAGCGGCAGCCAGTAGGTATAGCCGTAGCGGGCCAGCTGGCCCAGGTCGATCAGGGTGTACATGTGGTGGATGCCGGCCACGACGGTGACCGCGTACAGGCCGCCCATGATGAAGGAGCCGATGCCGTAGGGCAGGGTGATGAGGGTCTGCACGCCGGTGATGATGCCGTTTTCCAGCTTGGTGAACACGGGGCCGATGGCGGCCAGGGTCAGGTAACCGGTGACGAACACGGACACCAGCGGGGTGACGAACAGGTCAAACATGGCGGGCACCACCTTGTGCAGCCGCTTTTCGATCTGGCACATGAGCCACACGGCGATGATGACCGGGATGACGTGGCCCTGATAGCCCACCAGCGGCACCGAGTACAGGCCGCCGAACACCGGCTGCATCACGTTGACGCCGTTGGAAACGGTCCAGGCGTTCTGTAGGTCGGGGTGGATCATGATCATGCCGATGACTGCACCCAGATAGGGGTTGCCGCCGAACACCTTGGCGGCGGAGTAGGCGATGAGGATGGGCAGGAAGGTGTAGGCCGTATTAGAGAACAGTTTGGCGAACACATACACCGAGCCGGTGGTGTCGATGTTCAGGAAACCGTTGTTCACCATGAAGTTCAGCGCTTCCATGATGCCCATCAGGAAGCCGGAAGCCACGATGGCGGGGATGATGGGCACAAAGATGTCGCCCAGGGTCTTGATGGCCCGCTGATACCAGGGTGCCTTGGCGGCGGCCGCCTGCTTCACGTCCTCCTTGCTGCCGCCCTCGATGCCGGCCAGCTGGATAAACTCGTCGTATACCTTGTTCACCGTGCCGGTGCCAAAGATGATCTGCAGCTGGCCCTGTGCCTCAAAAACGCCCTTGGCGCCCTCGGCGTTTTCCAGCTCCTGCTTGTTGACCTTTGCGTTGTCTGCGATGACCAGACGCAGGCGGGTGGCGCAGTGTGCGGCCGACAGGATGTTGTCTTTTCCGCCGATGCAGTCCAGAACCTGTTGTGCTGCGTGTTTGTAATCCATAGTGCACTTCTCCTTTGCTTGATGCTTCCTCTTTCTGCGCTGCAGGGCAGTTTTGGAATTGACTTGACGCGCGGGGTGTGCTACAATACCGCTTTGTGTATGACAATTTCCGGGAAAAAGGGAAAACCAAGATGAATCTGACAAAGCAGTTCTTTAAATATGTATCGCAGAATATTTTCGGTCTGCTGGGCACGTCCTGCTATATTCTGGCTGATACCTATTTTATCTCGCAGGCGGCGGGCACCGACGGCGTGACCCTGCTCAACCTCTGCCTGCCCATTTACAACTTCATTTTTGCCATCGGTTCCATGATCGGTCTGGGTGCGGCCACCCGCTACGCCATCCTCCGCGCACAGGGCGAGGAGCGGGCGGCACAGCGGTATTTCTCCAATGCCGTCTTTTGCGCCTGCCTGCTGGCCGTGCCCTTTGTGCTGGTGGGCATCTTCTGCCCCGGCACACTGCTGCGGCTCATGGGCGGCGATGCTGGTATCGTGGCGCTGGGCATCCCCTATGCGCGCATCTTTCTGCTGTTCACGCCCTTTTTCATGTGCAACTACATCGTGTCGGCCTTTGTCCGCAACGACGGTGCGCCCTCGCTGGCCATGGTGGCCACGCTGAGCGGCAGCCTGTTCAATGTGGTGTTCGACTACATCTTCATGTTCCCCATGGGGCTGGGGCTGGCCGGTGCGGCACTGGCCACCGCCGTTTCGCCGATACTCAGCATCGCCATCTGCAGCCGCCACTTCTTCCAAAAAGACAACACGGTGCAGTTCGTACGGCAGCTGCCCTCGGCAAAGCTGCTGGGGCAGAGCTGCCAGCTGGGCATCTCCGGCTTTGTGGGGGAGATGTCCTCCGGCGTGACCACGACGGTGTTCAACTTCCTGCTGCTGGGTCTGGCCGGGAATGTGGCCGTGGCGGCCTACGGCGTCGTGGCCAACTTTGCGCTGGTGGCCACCGCCATTTTCAACGGTGTGGCCCAGGGTGCCCAGCCACTGGTGAGCCGCTGCTATGGCCACAGCGACCGGGCCGGAGCCCGGAAGCTGCTCATTCTGGGCAGCTGCACCGCGCTGGCACTGGCGGCCGTGCTGTACGCGGTGGTGTTCGGCATGACCGACACGCTGGTGGGCTGGTTCAACAGTGAAAACTCGGCGCAGATGGCCCGGTTTGCCCACAACGGCATGCGGCTGTATTTTGTGGGCTACTTCTTTGCCGGGTTCAACATCGTGGCGGCGGGCTACCTGAGCGCCACCAACCGCCCGCTGGAAGCCTCGGTCACCTCCATCTGCCGCGGCGTGGCGGCCATTGTGGTCTGCTCGCTGGTAATGAGCGCCCTCTTTGGCATGAACGGCGTGTGGGCGGCCTTCCCGGCATCGGAGCTGCTGACGGCGCTGCTGACCCTGTTTTTGCTGTTGCGGAAGAAAAAGCAGACTGTGTGAGTTCCAGCGGTGAAATATCCGCAAAAAACAGAATGCTTGAGTAGAACGTGCAGACGCCGCGATGTACCGGGTGAAGAACGAGAAAAAGGCAGCGGCAAGATCTTAAATATAAAGTTCCTGCTCGCGCAGAGCTTCTTCGGGCGAAAGCCCGGACTGCGCAGTGTGACCGGCCAGCGCCCGCCATTGTGCGGGGGACTGGCCGGTTTCTTTTTTGAACACCCGGCACAGGTAGTTGGCACCGGAAAAGCCGCACAGGCTGGCCACCACGTCCAGCGTGTACTCCCGGTGCAGCAGCAGCCGTTGGGCGGCCTCCACCCGCACCCGGGTCAGATAGCGCCCCGGCGGGATGCCCAGCGCGGCGGTGAAGGTGCGCACCAGATGGCTCTTGGACACCCCCAGCCGCTCGCTGAGCTCCTCCACGCCGTACAGGCCCGCGTAGTTGGCCCGGATGTCCGCGATGGCGGCCTGCACCAACGGCGGCAGGGCGGGGGCGGCGCTGTCGGCGTCGGCCAGCTCACACAACAGGGCAAAGGCCAGCTGGCTGCGCACCCGGCCCGGCAATTCCTGCTCCGAGGCAAGGCGGTCCAGCAGCTCGGCGGCGGCGGGGCAGGTCTCGCCCCGGGCCAGAAAAGGCAGCTCGTGCAGCCCGGCCAGAAACTGGGCGCTGGCCTGCCCGGTGAGCTGGACGCACAGCAGGTGGCAGCTGCCCTCCGGCTCCAGCACCAGCGGGGCGCGGCTCAGCACCAGATGCCCGGCCGGGACGCTCTGGGGCGGCAGCAGCAGCGCAGCCCCGGCGGGCAGGGGCCCGGCCGAGGGCACACTGGCGGTGCACCGCCCGCTGGAAACAAGGCAGACCCACAGCCCGTCGCCGGTCAGGGTGAGGGGCGCGCAGGGCTGCACGTCCTGCACCTGCCCGGGTGCGGCCACGGCATTCCAGTCAAACAGCAATATCCGACACCTCAAATCAATAAAATGCTATTTTATATCACAAAATAATCTGTTATTATAATACCAACGAACCGAAGCGCCGTCAAGGGCGCTGCAAACACAAGATTATGGAGGCAAACGATTATGGCTTCGATTAGCTGCCAGCACATCTATAAGATTTACCCGGGCGCTACCGCTCCTTCCGTCACCGACTTCAACCTGGAGATCCAGGATAAGGAATTCATCATCTTCGTCGGCCCCTCCGGCTGCGGCAAGTCCACCACCCTGCGCATGATCGCCGGCCTGGAGGAGATCTCCAAGGGCGAAATGTACATCGGCGGCCGTCTGATCAACGACGTTCCCCCGAAGGACCGCGACATCGCCATGGTGTTCCAGAGCTACGCTCTGTACCCCCACATGACCGTTTACAAGAACATCGCATTCGGTCTGGAGCTGCGCAAGACCCCGAAGGACGAGATCGACAAGCGCGTGCATGAGGCAGCCAAGATCCTGGAGATCGAGCACCTGCTGGACCGCAAGCCCAAGGCTCTGTCCGGTGGTCAGCGTCAGCGTGTTGCTCTGG
>PPYE01759311.1_pt1 | contig 13354 bp, 11 predicted proteins | sample 1559881 | NCBI WGS metagenome assembly PPYE01 (sample SAMN08240022, study PRJNA423297) | Human gut metagenome, whole genome shotgun sequencing project.
TTCAAAGATAGCGAAAGGCGAGCGCAGAGGCAAACGAAAAACACAGTTTTTAAAGTTTGACTAAGCCGAGCCGCCTCCTGTACTATTCAAAGATACATAAAATGCGGCTAATATCGTATTGTAAAAGAAGGCAGTATCTCAGAACACCCCTCTCAAGAGGGGAAATTGCCACTATAAATCACTAATTATCAAATAGAAAACAGCATCTCAAAGCTCCCCTCTGGAGAGGGGCAGGGGTGTGTTACGTCCGCGCATAGCTGCTCAAAATCAAAATAGTCGCTGAAGCCAAGAAACCGTACCTCAAAACAACACCTCAGCCCAAACCGCGCCTCTCACCGTCACACACCCCTTTATCCCCTCTCCAGAGGGGAATCCTCCACGCTACAAATCATTCATTTTCAAATAGAAATCTGTATCTTAGACCTCCCCTCTAGAGAGGGGCTGGGGGTGTGTTACGTCCGCGCATAGCTGCTCAAAATCAAAATAGTCACTAAAGCCAAGAAACCGTACCTCTAAACAACACCTCAGCCCAAGCTGCACTTCTCATCGTTACACACCCCTTTATCCCCTCTCAAGAGGGGAATTCTCCACGCTACAAATCATTCATTTTCAAATAGAAATCTGTATCTTAGACCTCCCCTCTGGAGAGGGGCAGGGGTGTGTTACGTCCGCGCATAGCTGCTCAATAAAGCCAAGAAACCGTACCTCAAAACAACACCTCAGCCCAAGCTGCACCTCTCATCGTCACACAGCCACCTAAAACGAAAACAATCACAGCAGCATAACAAATGCGGCTCCGGGAATAATACCCCGGAGCCGCCTATCTCCCCCTCACACACTCGGAAGTTCAATCTTTCCGGAGTTTATCATATTCCTCGTCGGTGACAGGTTCGAGCCACACATTAGACGTATTCTCTCCGGCCACTTCAAAAGCAAGGTGGGCAAACCAACTGTCGGCAGCAGCACCATGCCAGTGTTTCACGCCTGCCGGAATATGAATCACCGTACCGGGGAGAATCTCTACTGCCGGCTTGCCCTCTTCCTGGTACCAGCCACGTCCCGCCACGCCGATAAGCATCTGTCCGCCGCCCTTAGATGCCTTATGGATATGCCAGTTGTTGCGGCAGCCCGGTTCGAACGTGACATTGGAGATATTCACCTGGTCGCGCGATATGGGAGCAAGATAACTGTTGCCGGTAAAGTATCGGGCATATGCCGTATTAGGCTCACCGATGGGGAAAATCATTTCACGCTGGAAAGCAGCCTTGGCATCCTCGCCGGCCGTATCCTCCGCCCATACGTTTTTGGCAAGGTTAAACGCCGCCCATGCCTTCGGCCAGCCCGCATAAAAGCCGATATGAGTGATGATTTCGGCTATCTCCGTACGGGTGATGCCGTTCTTCTTGGCCGACTGCAAATGGAATACCAGAGAATGGTCCGTAATACCCTGGCTGATGAGCGAAGTAATCGTTACCAGGCTGCGGTCGCGCAAGCCGAGTTGGTCGGTGCGGCTCCATACCTCTCCGAAAAGAACATCGTCGTTAAGTTCCGCAAATTTGGGGGCGAATTCACCCAATTGGTCGCGCCCTGCCGTCTGTACTATCTTTTTCTGTGCCATAACATTGAACGTTAAAATACTGAATACTGAAAATAAAATAAACTTGTTCATAACCGTTTTGTTTATTGTTGTATGAAATTATTGATTCTGTTTGCCGGGTTGAGCGGAGTCTGGTCCGAAAGCGTCAGAGACTTGACCATATGCAAAGTACCCTGTTTGTACTTTTGGAAATGCTCCGATGCGATATGCGACTCGTAAGCCGCTCGGCTCGCATAAGTTTCGAGAATGGTGACCTTGCAAGGATTCTCTTTCTCACCGACCGCATACATGGTCAGCACCCCCGGTTCGGTACGTAAAGAAATCTCACCCACCTCCGTTGCATATCGCATATACTCGTCGAGATACTCCGGATAGACCTCTATCTTCGACAGGCGCACGATGCCGTCATCCGTCATCGGTAACTTGGCACACATGCCCGGTTCCCTGTCCAGGTGGAGACATTTGCCGATGACCTCCCCCGTTGCCAGATAAGAATAAGTAGGGAATTCGAACAGTACAGGCTTCAGACGGGTATAGTCCGGTTTGCCGTTACCGTCGAGCACATCAGGAGAAGCATAAGTATTGGCAACCGTGCAGATGAAGTTGTCAAAACCGTCGGTTTCGTAGATATCCACCACATCGCACTCCATGCTCAAAGGAGACGCATCGATTACAGGCGTGCCGTTCTCGCCCGTATGATAATCGAATACATGCGACTTGTCGGTCGATTCGCCGCTCACGCTGCCCACATAATCCGCTTTCGGCAGCATCTCCCGGCTCACAAGATTGATAGAAAGTTTTTTCGACTTCCGGATACCCCGGTTGGTATAATGCTGCTTGCTCATGCTCACCAGTATGCGGTCATGGCCGATAATGCCCGTATGTCCCACGACAAGCCAGTTTACTTTCCCCTCGACCTCTGCCCCGACCACCGTCAACGGTTTTGGATAGAGAGCCGGCAAGTTCCCGATATTTTTCTTCTCCGTTTCCATGATATTGGGCTGAACCCAGCCTGTTTTTTCCGTCCTGCCGCATGACAACAATATCGCGGACAGGAACAAGATACTTGAAATTGATTTTCTCATAAAGTAATCGCTTTGTTCAAAATTATTTGGGAGACTCTCCGTCACTCCGGCTATTGCCTCTCGATTCTCACACGTACATCACCCTCGACGCTCAAGACATCGATGCCGTTGCCGTCGATACGGCCTATCTTGACCAAATCATTGCTGTGTGACCAGCTCTTGCAGAAAATTGCCACGTTGCCCCAAGGCACATAAATCGTGATATCCCCGGGCTCAGGAGCACAGCCGCGTGCCGCCCCGTCCGTTGTCAGAGCCGGAGAAGGGTAGAAGATTTTCTCCGTCATACGGTTATAGTCATTCAGCGTCACTTCCAAAGGCAGGCGGGAGAGAAAATCCCTGCCAGCCGCATTATCCTCCATCGTAGCCGTAATAGTGCGGTCGCCGGTAGAAATATTTACCTTCAAAGAGCTTGCATCGGGAGTATCCGGTTCCTCACGTACGGCTCCGATTTCATCGAGCCAAGCCGAGATGCGGCCCTCCATTTGCGGGAGAGTAGAGGAGGTCAATAGCAATGCCCGTTCGATTACCGTAGCATCAGGGCAGAGGCTGCGGGCTTCACCGGCCGAAGCGGAAATCCCGCTGCTTCCGCTGGTCGCGAACAACGCTATCCGTTTCCCGGCCAGCTTCCCGGCATGTTCATGCAAGAACGATTGCATCGGAGTAGCCATGCTGCCATGCCAAATCGGATAACCGATAAAGATGAGGTCATACCCGTCGAAGTCCTCGACCGAAGTCCGGATAGCCGGATAGTTCCCCCGCCGTATGCCGGCCAGCTCCTCCTGCGCACGAGACAGCATGGAACTGTAATCATTGTCATAAGGCACTTGAGGTTCTACTTCCAATATATCGCAGTCGAGCGTCGTCCGAATCATTTGCGCAGCCCCCTCGGTATGGCCCGTACGCGAACAGTAAAGTACCAGATAACGGCCGTTGCCCCCCGGAGCAGGCGTGTCAGAACCGTCATCGTTGCCATCGCCACCATCCGGCTGCCCGGATATTCCCGGTTGTTCCGGAGAGGACGGCTCCTCGTCAGAACCACCGCAAGCCGCCATGGAGAAGACGGCAAACAATAAAAATGGAATCAATAAGAACTTTTTCATAACTATACATTTATCTGTCAATAAGCAAATGTCTTTCGACAATTCCGCTTGCGTACCGTTTACCGATGGTCTTGCCGGTGATGATATTTTTTGATTGGAAAATTTAGACGACAGGCTCTAATCTGTAAAAATATCAATATCCGATGCTATCGGCAATTACCGTGAACCGGCCCTCGCAATATCACCATTTCATTCGTTTATCATTTTATTTAGATATGACAAAGTTACCCTATCACACAGAAACGGATGTAACCATAAGTGGGAAGTTTGTAACGTTTTTACTGAATTTTAGTCATCCGCCTTAAAAAAGGGAAAATAGCATATCAACCTCTCCTCTCGAGAGGGGAGCTTTGAGATGCTGATTTTTATTTGAAAATGAGGGGTTTATGGCGTATTGTGGAATTCCCCTCTTGAGAGGGGACTAAGGGGTGTGTAACGATGAGGGGGGCGGCATAGGTGGAGATATTTTTGCTGCTGTTGGGGAGTCGGTGTCTGTCGGCTTTGGGTGACCGCTTTGGGTTTGAGGCAGCTGTGCCTGGGCGTCACACACCCCCGGCCCCTCTCGAGAGGGGAGATTAGGATACTTTATTTTTATTTGAAAATGAGAGGTTTATGGTGTGTTGTGGAATTCCCCTCTTGAGAGGGGACTAAGGGGTGTGTGACGGTAAGAAGTGCGGCTTAGGCAGATATATTCCTCAAAGGTTTTTGCTGCGTTTAGAGGAGCGAGGAAGTATCTGCCAAAGGTTAGTGATTGCTTTTGATTTAGGCAGCCTATGACTTAGGATTTGAATACCCCCAGCATCTCAGCCGGATGTTCAAGAAACATACAGGCCTCACTCCATCGGAATACTGCGAGAGCCTTCAATTTAAATGTGTAAAAAATGTTTCTGGTTAAGGAGGGGATTTTTCCTCTCCTTTTCTCCTGATGCTGATAAATCAGAATTTACGTGCAAGGTGAGAGCAGAAGGAAAGCTTGTTTTCCCTTTGCCGAATCGCAGCCGTAAATGCGAACGTTAGTCCGAATTTACTGATATTTGACCGTTCATTAAAAGCGGTAGTAGGTTGTCACGCTGTTTAGTAAGAATATCTATTTCTTTTCCTAAAATCATTTGTCTATCAAACATTGGAGAACATATCTTATCAAAGGCTCTTATAACTTCATGTGAAGGAATAATAATAGGCAGACTATATAGGTCTTCTTTAGTAATAGACCCAAATGTTGTACCGGCCGCATTTCTTTGGTCGAAAGTAGTTCTCAAATCATTTAATATATAATACAAGTGCGTCATAGAACCTAATTTTGAATTAATTGCAGATAAGCCACGACCTATACAACAGTCATTATTTGCTATATTTATAGATCCAACCGGGGCACGAACACTCATTAGTATATCACCTTTCTTTGCAAATCGAGAAGGTGCTGTTGTGTATTGTCTAACCGAAGGAAATCTCATACCAAAATCCGTGCTTCCTTGGTAAAAGAGCATACCTTCTCCAACTTCATTATAGCTGGAACCATCAGGAGATTGCCCCATTGTTATATTTGCAATGTCAATAAGTATTCCATTATCCCATCCTTTCGGAATTTCTCTTCTCAGTTTCTCGTTCCAAACCATTTTTCCGCCACTGCTCTTATACGGTTTACCCTCTTCATTCGGAAAATCAAACTGCACAAACCAATAATCGTAGAGTCGTTTTGCCATCGCCTCTAAATTCTGATTTATCTGACGATTAAGTTCAATCTTTTTGTCTAAGGCAGAAAATATTTCGCCAATTTGTTTCTGTTCATGCAATGGGATTATTGGGACAGGAAAAGAATTGAGTGTTTCTACGGATAGCGCATAGCGTTGTCCGCTTCCGGAGGCATTGCAAGCGAAATATTTTTTTGCGTAGTCAGTATGTAGAAGTGCGTTCAGATAACGTCCGTCTAAAATATCTTTGTTTGGAGATATTAAAGCACAATGATAGCCCAATATAACATCCTCAAAATCATCCGCTATATAAGTGGGAATACCAATGTCATTGCGAGTTTCACTGTCCTTTGTTAATGCAACTTGACCCTTTTTCAGTTGGAACTTGGAAATTTCATTGGGACGAGCAGTGGCAAGCATAAAACTATCATGCTGAGCTATGGTAATAGCCCAGTTATAATAAACATCAACAAAATTACAGAGACGGATTTCTTTTTCTCCGTCTGTCATTTTCTTATCAACTCCACTGATTTCAACAGTAGCAATTTCTCCCAATTTATATTTTTTCAATTCCATTTACCGCGTTGCTTTATAAATATAATCTTGAATCAAAGATAGATTTACTTCTATCTCTTTGCGTTTAGCCAATAGCTGGTTAAGATGTGCTTTTTTCTGCGCTTTTTCTTGTGTAGTTATGATATGGTCAATTCTTGCTCCACCAACAAAAGGGCATACAGTATCCACTTCCATTCGCGAATTTTCAATTTGACTGTCTAATTCGACAAGTTGCTGTTGGTATTTTCGCTGTGCTTCCACGATGTCCAAATTGTTTGCAGCCACAAACACATCAAGCAGGTGGTGAATAGCTTTAATTTGTTCCTGGGCATCTTTCGACGAACTGCGTGCAACTCTTACTGCAACAATTATAGCAATCGTACTAATTATAGGGCTTAATAGTGTAGCCCATTGAGTTAAGCCATTAATCATAGTGTTATTAGTTAAATTTGAATTCTTCAACTGTTTCATTATTTTCCAATCGATGGTTCTCTGCTAATTGTTTGCACAGATCTTGAATTTCTTTAACAAGCTCGTTTGTATCAGCCATAGCTGTTAATACTTATTCATCTCCTAACATCCTCCTAATCTGTTTATCAAAGTCTGAATTTATCCGTTGAGTTTTGTTGAAAATATCGTATTCACATTCAGCCTTTACCTTGGCTTGTGCCGCAGAGATGCGCCCTTTATCTGGAAGAATACGGTAGTCGTTAAATGTGAGAAATTTATTTACGCTGGCTGCAAATTGCTCCATCGTGAAAGCATTCTGTCGCTCTATTTGGATTTCGATATAGTCGAAATATGATGTAACAGCACGTTCCAACTGACGAATTTCATTTTCCTGCAAATAGTTTTTGGCTATTGATACATCCGATTTCAATATACGCCCATCAGGTGCATTCTTCCATGTGGTCAGTCCCATGTGTTCTTGGGTATGGTCTGCCTTCGTGTAGATAATTTCAGCAGCCGTTTGCCCTGTAATAGCATAATGGAAACGGTTCTGTATCATGGCATAGAAATCGTGTGTTGTAGGTGAATTTTTATCATAATCGATACTGCACTCTGCATATATATCGGTAATCTGTTGCCAGATACGCCGTTCACTGGCACGGATAGAGCGTACTCTTTCAAGCAATTCACGGAAATAGTCTTTTCCGAATACTGCCATTCCCTGCTTTAAGCGGTCGTCATCAAGCACAAACCCTTTCTTGATATACTCATTGAGAATCTTGGTAGCCCACTGGCGGAACTTGGTGGCTTTAGGCGAAGAAACACGGTAACCAACCGCTATAATCATATCAAGATTATAGAAGTCGACCAGTTCTTCAACTTCTCCTCTTATGCCCCTGTTTACGACAGTTGCAATTTTTGCAACTGTCGTGTCTTGCTGCAATTCATCCTCCTTAAAGATGTTGGCTATATGGCGGCTAATGCCTGATTTGTCAATGCCAAACAACTGCGCCATGGCCTTTTGCGTACACCAAATAGTCTCGTCTTTTATGACTACCTGTACCTTTCCCTCAGAATCGGGAAGGCTATAAAGCAAGAATTGTATTTCGTTACTCATCGTTGCCTACATTTGCGTTGAACTGCAAAGCATCCAACTGTTTCATTATTTCCTCTTCCAACCGATGGCTCTCGGCAAATTGCCGGGTCAATTCGGCTTTATAACTTGCCATTCGAGTATTAAACTCTTCTTCGGTAATATCCACATAATCAATTTTGATGTCGAAATATTGCCCGGCGGAGAGAGAGTATCCCTTTTCCTTTATCTCATCGTATGTAACAGCCACTGAAAAATCGTCCACAGCTTCTTTGTTGCGGAATGTATTGACTATTAAGTCTATCTCATCATCAAGCAAACGTCTTTTCTGGTTATTACCTTCTTTATATTCTTCACCTAATTTGCTTGCATCAATCAAAATTACTTTGTCTGCTGTTGCCGACTTATCAAAGAATATAACGGAAACATTCGTTCCGGTGGTGGCAAATACATTGCTCGGCATTGACACACAGCCATAAACCCAATGTTCATCTACTACACGATGTAAAATTTTATTTTCAACGCCACTTTTGGCTGTAATAAATCCTGTAGGAATGACTATTGCTCCTTTTCCTGTTGCCTTTAGTGAATTTAAGACATGTTGAATGAAACAAGTGTAAATCGCCATTTTAGGTTTCATTGGATCTACTTTTTTAACTGCATTGGGAACTCCTGCCCAAAAACGAATCGTATCAGCAGCCAATGTATCACGATACTCCGGGAAATCAAGTTTAAATGGAGGATTTGAAACGATAAAATCAAACTTCCGTAATGCGCCATTTGACTCAGTATGCGATGGTTCTGTCAATGTATTACCCTGTACAACATTTGGCAGAGAAGCAGACAAACTATTTAAAATAAGGTTCAAACGCAACATTTCACTCGACTTCTCTGATATATCCTGACTGTAAATCGAGCATCTGTCTTCTCCTATCTGATGAGCTAGAGCCATAAGCAAAGTGCCCGTTCCAGCCGATGGATCGTAACAAGTTACACCTCGTAAATCAGCATTATCTCCTACCAATAATCTCGCCATGACTTGCGCTATGGCACGTGGCGTGTAATATTCTGCGTATTTGCCCCCTCCAGCATTATTAAATCCTTTCAACAAATGCTCGAATATCCTTGAAAAAAAATCATACTTCTCAATAAATACGTGTTCAAAATTGAATGAAGCGACATTACGCATCAGCGATTTTGCAAATTCGTCACGCTTTTGTGTATCAGTTACAAACGTTGTTATAGCACTGAAAATATTAACCCTGCTTTTCCCGGAAGTTGTTACAGAAAAAGTATCGGCATTGATATTGGCTATACCTATTAACGTAGCATCCAATAATGTAGAGAAATCGCCCTTTCCTGTGGAATTATATAAGTGTGACAGTGTATGTTCCGGTTTAAGTCTCGGCACAGAAGCCGGCAAATAACTAAAAAGGTCTTCAACCTCTTCCTCAGAAAATGTATCATATTCGGCATCCCACTTTTCTGCTTTACTTAGCCGTTTACCATACATTTTATCTCGTTTGGCTTCATAGCCGAACTTGTCATTAAAGAACTTGTACAAAAACATTTCGGTTACGATTTTGTATTCGCTTCCTGTTCCTGCCAAGCCAAAGGCTCCCGTTGTACTTTTCAAAGAATCAATCAGGGCAATCGTCGATTCAGTTATATTTATATCGCTCATAGTCAGTATGCAAAATTACGCTGTTGGAAATATTCTGTTGTTATAAGATTATTGATATATTTACGGTCTGTCAAATTTGCCTTGATTCCAAGGTCTAGTAATTTATGTCCAATAATAGCCAATACATCACGCTTAAAAGCATCTTCATTATCCAAAATATTGATATTTAAGAATAACATATTGTCTATTTGAGACTTCATCTGTGACAGATTTTCAGCTATCTCGTATTCATGAGCAGATATAATCGGCTGTTCACGTTTTTGATTTTCCTCCTCAATCCGTTTATGGATACGCACAAAACGCTCATCACCCTTATATTTTTTCTTCAAGATATTATTCCGTCTGTTTATCTCCCGAATCTTTTTCATTACATTGTCCATGTAATCAATGCTGTCTTTTGCATCTTGAGTGTTTTGAGGAACAAAACCTTTTTTACGGAAATATGCTCGAAATTCGTCTGCAAGAATGACATATTTTTCTTCATTCCTGTCGAAATTAGCATCAAATTCAGCTTGTACCTTTTCGCAACGTTCTCGAATATCATTAACTACAATTCGTAGTTCCTCAGACATTCCCTTTTTGAACTCAAATTCCAATTCTGACAGAGCTACATTGATTATTCCGGAAACATCTGCCTTATGCTCTGTCCGTTCAAACAGATTCATCCTCTCGATACGATGTGTAACCTCTGTAATCAAGGTAGGAATACCACCAAAAGACAAAGACTCTATTTTTTCTTTCAATTCATCATCGCCAAAGGCACGGACTTGATTAAGAATAGCCTTAGCATCATTCAATACCGACCGTAATTCATAGAGCCTATCTTTATCCTCTATTTCATCGATTTCCTGTCTGAACTCTTCCGGATTGTCGCAAGTGAAATTAAAGAGAACACTCTTAATTTCTTTCATTTTAGCTATTATCTCTTCCTTATCTTCGATAATCGCATTCCCTACAGGTTCGCCTTGTTTGACCTCTTTGATATCTACTGTACGGTTTAATTCTCTCAGATAGCGGTCATTTGTCGAATCAAAATTTTCTTTTATATCTACAAAATCAGCCACATAACCATATTTGAAATCTTTATACGGACGGTTTACACGAGTAAGAGCCTGTAGCAAATCATGACCATCAAGACTTCGTCCCAAATATAGTTTCTTCAATCGGGGAGCATCAAATCCGGTAAGCAACATTTGATTGACAATCAGCACATCTACTGTCTGCTGTTTCTTAAACTCTTCAATATATGCTTTTCGTTCTAATTTGTCTCCCTCATCGTGCAATATCAGTGATGCACGCAATGGTTTGGCATGGTCATACGCAACCATTGGCTCTGCAGCCATTCCCAACTGTTCTTCCCATTTGTCTTCAATACGCTGAGCAAATCTGAAACGCTGCTGCCATAAACGGAACATTTTACGTGCCTGTGGATTGGTTTTACACACAATCATTGCCCCGATAGAATCATCTGCTTGCTCTTTTCTGAATCTTCGCAAGTCAGATATGATATAATCGAGCAAAGCGTTCAGGTAACTTTCATCCTCAATTATCTTGTTCTCGTCTATATCGCTTTTCTTGACCTCAACGTTTCCTGCCAATTTATCAAGAATGCTCTCAATACGTTCTTTATAAATGGTTTCTATCGGTTCACGCATCAGTTTCAGCGTATAACCATCCGCTATCGACTTATCATAATAATAGGTATCAATGTAATCGCCAAAAACACGCCAAGATTCTTTCTCTTCCCGCAACAAAGGAGTTCCTGTCAATGCAATTTTTACAGCATCCTTATCCGCTTCTAGAAGATTGGCAAGAAAACTACCCTTTGGACTATATCCTCTGTGCGCTTCGTCTATGAAGAATACACGCTGAAGGTTAGTATTATAGCCTGATTCTATCTGTATTTTAATGGAATCCTCTTTAAATTTTTGTATGTTTACAACCATTATTTCCGCTTTACCTTCACTGTTCACTACAGGGGTGGTATCACGGATATCTTTCATTAAATCGTCTCTGCTATTAACTGTCCTTACAACCAAGCCACGTGCAACAAACTCATCGCTCGCCTGTTCCATCAGAGCAATACGATCCACTATAAAATAGAACTTAACAGCAGTCTCACGCTTCGCATAATAATCGGTCAAACTACGAACTGAATAATATGCCAATGCAGTCTTGCCACTACCTTGCGTATGCCAAATTATTCCACTCTTAACACCCTTAGATAATTTCTTGCGAATAGCCAATGATGCAAATAATTGCTGATAGCGCATCACATGTTTTTCGAGAGAAGTGATTTTACTGCCATCTTCCAACTCAATAGTTCGATTAACATACGCAAAACCATATCTTAACAGAAACAAGAACCTCTCTCGGCTAAGCATTGATGTCAAAACACGATTCGTTGGAGTATCTACCTTTTTATTTGTTTCATAATCGGGCAAGTTTTTAATAACGACACAATTCCTATGTCTGAGAACCTGTTTTTCTACATCTTCCGCCAACACAACATATGGATATTCGGAAACGAAAGCAGCATCAGCCTCTCTAAAGACATTAAAGAAAGCTTTCTCTTTTGATGCACAACAATAAAATGCGCCTTGTATCGGAACCCTGTTTTCATTATCGTATTCCTGATTATTGGAAAAAATCATCAATTGGGTAAGATTGATAAAACGGCGAAAACTCTTATTCCTCATTCGCCTATTAATCCTATCCCGTTCAGCTAAAATTCCATCGTGATTATTAGGTTTCTTGACTTCGATAAAAGCTAAGGGCAAACCGTTTATAAAGCATGTTATGTCCGGACGGAAACTATCTCCGGATTCAATATTTTCGCAGGTAAACTCCGTCGTAACGTGCCATTCATTATTATTCGCATCCACGAAATCTATCAACTTCACACCACTGTTGGAAGAAAGCATAGTATAGAATTCCTTGCCCAAATCATCATTATTCAAGATTCCGACAATTTTATCCAGCGACTGGCTGCATTCCAAATCCGTCAAACTGGGATTCAGACGTTTTACAGAGCGGAAGAAAACATCCGTCAAAATACTAGTCTGTGGATTGTATAATATTATATCATCCAAATAAGTATAACCGAGTTTACAAAGATGCAATGCTGCCGGAACTTGTACTCTTGTATTCTCTGTAAAATTTTTCATTGCATCTTACCTTTCCTCTTTATCTGTTATCAAATCCTTTAAATCAACCTGTAAAATCTCAGCAATCCGCTGAAGTGTCTCTAAATTCGGTTGAATTCTATTGCACGCATAAGCATTGACCATGCTAAAACTTTTATCAAGTTGCTTAGCCAACCATGTCTGAGAGATGCCTTTATCAGACAATACAGTCTTTATTTTATTTAACTTCATTGTTTAATGCGATTTTATAGTACAAATATAGCGAATTATATTCAATAATTAGGGTTATTCTGGTATCAACTGACAAATTCCGGTTTCTGGCATTAACAGGGAAGACGCAAACATGTCTGCACTTTGTTCCACTTTATTTTTATTATATCCCGGGTTGCATTTGTGTGGTATAGGTTTTTCTTCTATAAATAGGTGATATAATTCGTGAGCAATATAGTGAAATGTTGTCTTCCTAATGGCTGATAGGCAGCTATGCGCGGACGTCACACACCCCCGGCCCCTCTCGAGAGGGGAGGTTGATATGCTGTTTTTTTTCTTTGAAGATGAGCTGTTTATGGTGTATTGGTATTCCCCTCTTGAGAGGGGATTAAGGGGTGTGTGACAGTAAGAAACGCGGTTTAGGCAGATATATTCCTCAAAGTTTTTTGCTGCGTTTAGAGGAGCGAGGAAGTATCTGTCAAAGGTTAGTGATTGCTTTTGATTTAGGCAGCTATGCGCGGACGTCACACACCCCCGGCCCCTCTCAAGAGGGGAGGTTGAAATGCTGTTTTTTTTCTTTGAAAATGAGTATTTTATGGTGTATTGGTATTCCCCTCTTGAGAGGGGATTGAAGGGGTGTGTTACGGTAAGAAACGCGGTTTAAGCAGATATATTTCTCAAAGTTTTTTGTTGCGTTTAGAGGAGCGAAGAAGTATCTGTCAAAGGTCAGTGATTGCTTTTGA
>PPYE01187226.1_pt1 | contig 13350 bp, 15 predicted proteins | sample 1559881 | NCBI WGS metagenome assembly PPYE01 (sample SAMN08240022, study PRJNA423297) | Human gut metagenome, whole genome shotgun sequencing project.
GGGGTAAGTATTTCCAACTCTGGACTAAAATATAGTGAAAGGGTGACAAATTATGACAAAAACAAAATATATTTCAATGATTTGCGCCCAAATGGAGGCGCTGAATATCTACGACGAATCATATGATAGCGTCATTGAATCCTTAGCTGCAATTTTGGAACAGCGAGACAAGACATATTCGGAATTTAAGAAAGATGGAAAGCGTTCTGTCATATCATACACAAATAAGGGAGGCTCTACCAATATGACGAAAAATCCCCTGCTTGTGATGTGGGACGAACAGAACAAAACTGCGCTTGCGTACTGGCGCGAATTGGGATTAACTCCAAGTTCGTATAAGAAACTTACAGGAGAAGGGCCGAAAAAAGAAGAGAAAAAGAAAGGACTGGCGGCGGCACTTGCATCCATCGAAAGCTAAGAACTGGAAAACTGTCTTAAAGTACGCCGAGAATATAAGAGATGGTAAGAAAGTAGCTTGTCCGGAGCTAAAGCAAGCCGTTGACCGATTCTTTTCCGATATGAATAACGAAAATTACTGGATGGATTATAAAGATCCGGAATTTTGCATCCAAATTATCGAAAAGACACTTTGCAATATGCAGGGAGAAAAGATTGATGGGACACCGCTTAGAGGAATGCCTTTCGAATTGCAGGATTATCATAAGTTCTGCATTTATAATCTTGTAGGATTCAAGCTGAAAGGAACAAACAATATCAGATTCCACGAGGCGTTGATTTACATACCGCGAAAAAACGTAAAGACGACGTTCGCCGCTGCCCTTGCATGGTCCTTGTCTTTACTTTATCGAAAAAGCGGGGCAAAGACCTATATTGCGTCAGCGGCTCTTATGCAATCACTGGAAAGCTTCAACTTTCTAAAATATAACATTCGTCTGATGGGGGAAGATCAAAAAGACGGCGGGTCTGTAAAAGTCATAGACAACAACAATGAACATTCAATGGAATCATCTTTGCCGGATGGTTCTTTTTTTATTCGCGCCCTTGCGGCAAATCCAGACGCGCAGGACTCCCTCAACTGTAATATTGCAATTGTTGACGAACTGCACGCATTAAAAAAGCCGAAGCAGTACAATCTATTCAAGGAAGCACAGAAGGCATATACGAACAAAATGATTATTGGAATCTCAACCGCCGGTGATGATGAGCAACTATTTCTTGGACAGAGGTTAAAGTATTGTCGCAAGGTTCTGGATGGGACCGTGGAAGATGATCAGTACTTTATTTTTATGTGCTGTGCTCCAGAAGGGATAAAGGACGGGACTGTGGATTTTACAGATCCCAAAATTCATGAAATGGCGAATCCCGGGTATGGAGTAACAATCCGACCGGAAGAAATCATGAACGACGCTTTACAGGCGCAGAATGATCCGCAGCAGAGAAAGGACTTTTTCGCAAAGTCGTTGAACGTATACACAAATGCACTGAAAGCCTACTTTGATATTGATGAGTTTCGAAAGAGTGACAGGAAGTATGACTGGACGATTGATCAGTTGGCAAAAATGCCGATTGATTGGTACGGCGGCGCTGATTTGTCAAAATTGCACGACTTGACAGCGGCGGCACTGTTTGGGAGATATAGGGACGTTGACATCATTATCACGCACGCATTTTTTCCGGTAGTGGCGGCACACATTAAAGCGGATGAGGATAACATTCCACTGTTTGGATGGGCCGAAGATGGCTGGCTGACATTGTGTAACAGTCCAACCGTCAATCATTCCGATGTGGTTAATTGGTTTGTCGGTATGCGAAAAAAAGGATTTAAAATTAAACAGATTGGCCACGACCGGAAATTTTGCAGAGAATATTTTATCGGCATGAAGCAGGCAGGATTTAAGATTATCGATCAGCCGCAATATTATTATAAAAAATCCGAAGGTTTCCGGCACATTGAGAAAAGCGCAAAGGATGGGAATCTTTACTACCTTCGTTCGGAAGCATACGAATATTGCGTTGAAAATGTAAGAGCCGTTGAAAAGACAGATGATATGATACAGTACGAGAAAGTACAACCGGAGCATCGAATCGATTTATTTGACGCTTCGGTTTTTGCGTGTGTGAGGTATTTAGAGAACATGGAACGAAGCAACAAAGCTAACAAATGGTTTGGAAAGGGGCAGAAGGATGAATAAGAGACAGCGGCAAAAAGTGAAAGCAAGAGCAGAGCCAAGTAAGAAAAGGTCTCAAGCGTGGCTGTGCAGTAGTGATGCTTTTGATACGCTGACATGTCAGGGATACACAAGCTTAGCGCATAACCCAGAAATCATAACAGGTGTTGGGAAGATAGCAAAGCTGATCGGGAGCATGACGATACATCTCATGCAGAATACGGAAGACGGAGACATAAGGGTCAGAAATGAACTTAGCCGGAAAATAGACATCAATCCAAACAAAAACATGACAAGATCCCTATTCGTACAGTGGATTGTGACCACGATGTACTTATACGGTGATGGTAATGCTGTGGTGTATCCGCAGTTCCGCAGGGGATACTTGCAAGACTTAAAGCCCATACCGGCATCAATGGCTAGTTTCATTCCTTCCGGGATATGGGACTACATGGTTTCGATCAATGGAAAAGAGTATTCGCCGGACGAAGTGCTCCATTTTGTTTTGAATCCGGGAAATTATTACCCTTGGAAAGGCGAGGGGCTTCAAGTGGCGCTCCGTGATGTTGCAAACAATCTAAAGCAAGCGTCAACAACGGAAAAGGGATTTATGCAAAGCAAATGGAAGCCGTCCATCATCGTGAAGGTGGACGCACTGACGGAAGAGTTCTCCAGTCCGGAAGGTCGACGGCAACTGCTATCTGACTATATTGATACGGCAGAGGCCGGAGAACCGTGGATGATCCCGGCAGAACAATTTGAAATTGAACAGGTAAAACCACTGTCACTGTCGGACTTGGCACTGGCAGACATGGTACAGCTTGATAAAAAGACGGTGGCATCCATCCTAGGAGTGCCGCCTTTTGTTTTGGGTGTCGGTGAGTTTAAGCAGGATGAGTGGAACAACTTTATTGACTCGACAATTATGCCGGTAGCACAGTCCATGCAACAGGAATTTACAAAGAAATTATTGTACAGCCAGGAATACTATTTCAAATTCAATCCCAGATCACTATATAACTACTCATTGCAGGAAACCATTTCCGCAGGTGCAGAAATGGTTGACCGCATGGCGATGCGCCGGAATGAATGGAGAGATTGGGTCGGCCTTCCTCCAGATGCAGAAATGAATGAATTGTTGGCGCTTGAAAACTATTTACCTGCTAATCGTTTGGGCGATCAGGGAAAACTGGTACAGAACGGAGGTGAGTAAGTGGAGCAGAGAGTAATTCAATGTAAAGAGGCGTTCAAGACTCGTGAAGAGAACGGAAAAAGATATATCGAGGGATACTTCTCGGTTTTTAACCAGCCTTATGAAGTCTTTCCGGGGTGGATTGAAGAAATCGCACCCGGGGCATTTTCGAGGACGTTGAGAGAAGGAAAGGATGTAAAAGTCCTGTGGAATCATAACTCGGATATCGTCCTTGGATCTACGACAAACAGAACGGCATCACTGAGAGAAGATGAAGTCGGACTGTATGGAAGTGATGAAATCAACGAAGAAGATCAGGAAGCTAAAAACGGATATGCAAGAGTGGCCCGTGGAGATGTGCGAGGCTGCTCTTTTGGTTTTGACATCAAAGCTATGGAGGAAAGCTGGGACGATGACGGGACATACCGGACAAGGATCACAGACGTGGATCTCTACGAAGTAAGCCCGTGCACATTCCCGGCCTATGCACAGACCAGCATATCAGCCAGAGCGAAAGACAGCCTGGAAGATGCGAAGAGACGTTTTGAACAGGCGAAGGAACAGAAAAGAAATGATTGGAGGGATTCTATGAGATCCCGACTGAAAGGAGAAAAGTAATGGCATTAAAGCAGATCATGCTGAGAAAGCAGATTGAAAGAAAGAAAACAGAGCTTGCGGGGCTGCGTGAGAAAGATGCTGATTTCCAGACCAGGGAAGAGGAGTTGGAAAAGGCTATTGATGAAGCGCAGACAGACGAAGAGCAGAAAACCGTAGAGGATGAAGTGGAAAAATTCGACGGCGAAAAAACTGCTCATGATGAAGCGAAAGCAAAGCTTGAATCAGAAATCGGAGATCTTGAGGCAGAGCTTGAGGCTGCCGAGGTTGATCCTCCTGCTCCGGATCAGAGAACTATCAAAACAGAAAAGAAAGTGAGGACGAATATCAGAATGAACACAGCAGAAATGAAAATCAGAAGCCTGCCGATGAATGTTAGAGCGTTTGACTCTCTTCCGATGGAAACCAGGGAAGCGATTGTGCAGCGTGACGATGTTAAAACATTCCTGGCGCAGTTAAGAAGCATGAAAGGACAGACCAGGGCAATCCAGGGTGGTGAACTGGAAATTCCGGTAGTATTCCTGGAGCTGATCTCCGAAAACATGTACCGGTACAGCAAATTGCTGAATCGTGTGCGTGTAAGAAATGTACCGGGCGAAGCGAGACAGACGATTGCTGGAACTGTACCGGAGGCAATCTGGACAGAAATGTGCGGCGCGATTAATGAACTCACGTTCGTGTTCAACCAGATCACGCTGGACGGATACAGGGTAGCGGGATATGTTCCGGTTTGCAACTCTTTACTTGAAGACACAGTAAGCAATCTGGATTTAGCATCGTGGATTGTGGAAATGCTGTCCGAATCGATCGGTCTGGCAGAAGATAAAGCAATCCTCTACGGAAAAGGATCAGCATCTCACATGCCGCTTGGTATCGTTACCAGACTGGCACAGGATTCCCAGCCAGACGGGTACCCGGCGAACGCTCCTGCATGGGTAGATTACAGTGATACCAATATCAAAAAAATCGATGGAACATCTTTAACCGGAGCGGAGTTTTGGGCGCAGCTTGCGATGGCTGCCGGGAACACATTTACTCGCTACAATCGAGGTGAGCAGTTCTGGGCAATGAATTCCAAGACTTACGCGACGTTGAAATCCAAGCTGATTACTTTTACCGCAACGGGCGATATCGTGGCGAACCTGTTCGGAACACTGCCGGTTATTAACGGCAATATCGACATTCTGGAATTTATGCCGGATGGCGATATCGTAGGAGGTTACGGAGATCTGTATCTGTGGGCGGACAGAAGGGCAATGGCGATTGATTCATCTGAACATGTGCAGTTTATTCAGGATAACACCGTGTTCCGCGGAAAGGCAAGGGCGGACGGTGCGCCGATCATTCCGGGCGCGTTTGTTGCGATTAACATCAACAATGTAAATGTTACGACCGCAATGGACTTTGCGGCGGATACAGCCAACGATGCGGATCTTCAGGACCTTGCAGTTGGAACAGAAACGCTTTCCCCGGGAAGCTTTGACCCAGCTGTAACAACATACACCCTTGCCGCTGCGGCGAATGCAAGCGATAAAATCGAGGTAACACCGGCTCAGCCAGCGGCACAGATTGAGATTTCTTACAATGGAAAGAATGTCAGAAACGGAGGTACTGTGACATGGCTGGCAGATGACACAGCGCACCCGCTGACAGTAACCGTCAAGAACGGAAATGCCGTGAAAGTCTACACGGTAAACGTAACAAAAGCATCTGACTGATAGGTGATGAGATGAATGCAGAAGAAAAGTTAATCGTGCTAAAGCAGGATTTACAACTTTTAACCGCATCGAACGATGAATATCTCGGCACGCTTTTAGACCTTTCTGCGCAGGCGATTCAGACGGAAGGAATCCGGCTGATTGAAAATGATTTGGAATGTGATATGGCGGTGATTCAGTACGCCGCCTATCTTTTCCGAAAGCGCTCCGCACCGGACACAGCTATGCCGCGTTTTTTGAGATGGCAGCTTAACAATCTGCTCATGAGTCAGAAAGGAGCGGTCAATGACGTTTGATGATGGAATTCTTGATGTTTGTACGGCTAAAAATCTTGCAGAACCGGGAGAACGTCCGGTTGTTGGTCTGGTAGAAAAAGAAAGCTTTTTTTATGGGTTCGACAATCTTGGAATCAATCGGTACTATACGGCAATGCAAAACAATCAGCAGATTGAATGTGTGGTGAATATTCCAGGGTGGAACGACATTGAAGCAACGGATATCTGTGTTCTGGAAAGCGGAAGGCAGTACCGAATTGCGATGATGCAGCCGATGCATGATGAAAATGGAATCAGAATCACGAAGCTGTCACTGGAAAGGATCAATGAAGAGTATGTTTTCGAAAATCAGAAAGATTGAAGAAATTTTATTAACGGTAACGGACAGCGTTTTTCATTATGAAGCTATGGACAAACCGGATCAGTATATCGTTTATGCGGAAGACAGTGAGGGAAGTTCCGTGGAGGGCGATGATCAAAAAATCAATCAGTCTATACAGGGGACGATTGACTATTTTACGAAAAAAGATTGGGATGAAAACGTGACCAAGATACAGGAAGTTTTAAAAAACGCCCGTATCTCTTTTTATCTGAACTCTGTCCAACTTGAAGAGGAAACCGGATATCAGCATTATGAATGGGTCTGGGAGGTTGGATGATGGCGAAAATAGAGTATAAAGACATTGACGACTATGCAAAAGCACTCGGAAAGCTGTGGAAAGAATCGGAAGAGATTATCACAGCCGCCGTCTATGACGGTGCCGCAATTGTGGCGGACGAAATCAAAGCGGGTCTGAAAAAGCTGCCGATCGATAACCGGAAAGGAACATCGGATGACAAGCTAAGAGGCGTTACGAAAAAGCAAAAGTCGGATTTAATTGACGCGTTCGGCGTTGCACCGATCGAAAATGACGGTGACACAATTAACACCCGGCTCGGATTTGACGGGTACGGCAGTATTCCGACAGACAAATACCCGCGCGGCGTTCCGAACGCAATGTTAATGCGCTCGGTAGAAAGCGGCAACTCGTTTAGAAAGAAAACGCCAGTTGTACGCCCGGCTGTAAATCGGGCAAGAAAAATGGCAGAGCAAAAAATGGCAGAAACATTAGAAAAAGAAATTAAGGAAAGGATGGAATAATATGGCTATCAAAGGCTTAACAAATCCGGTATTTGGAGATTATTCGTATAATGGCTCGGTGGTGTCTTACTCTAACGGGTTCGTATGCGGCTCGGCAATCGAATACGAAGCCGAAATTGAAACATCGGATGACAATCCGCTGTACGGAGATGACCGGATTATCGAAAATGATTACGGATCGTTTAGCACGGGAACCCTAACGCTGAACACGTCCGACTTAGATCAGGAGACATCTAAGGCGCTTTTAGGCGTTAAAGAAGTTAAGATTGGAGCTACAGGAAATCAGATTACAGAACTCGTCTACGACGATACAGCGAAACCAACACCGAAGGGCTTCGGAATCATCGAGACGCATCAGATCAACGATGTGGATAAGTACAGAGCCGTCATCCTGTGCAAGGTGACGCCGAGACCGCCGTCCGACGCGGCAACGACGAAAGGCGAGTCTATCGAGTGGCAGACGAAAGAACTGGAGCTCGGAATTTCCCGAAGCGACGAAGAATCTACGAATTATAAGCATCCGTGGAAGAGGGAAGCTTGGTTTGACGACCATGCGAGCGCGCTTGCATACCTAAAAGACCAGTTAGGCGTAGTAGACACGGAGAGCCTCCAGAAATCGGCGGCGAGAACAAAGGCGGCGAAGTGATGGGCAAGTGCGTTTTTGTAACCATCGGCGGGAAGGAATATCCAATGTCCTTCTCGCTCGGTGCTGTTAAGAGAATGGGCGAAAAATTCGGCGGATTTAAAAAAATGGAATCGCTAACAACGGATAAGACGGACGATTTGAAAAAGCTGGACGCAATCTTTGACATTTTAGAGATTACTATCGCGCAAGGTTGCGCTTATAAAAACGTTTTCGAAAAAGACCTTCCGAAAAACGAAAATTCCGTAATTGAGGATGGAAAATACATTCCAATTACTCGGGCAGAAATGGAGATTGCCGTTTCGCCTGACGAAGTAGAAGGAATTACGGAAAAGATTCAGGAATGTTTTTCGCAAGGCTCTAAAAAAACGGTAGATTTGAAAATTGACAAAAAAAACGCGTGAGCCACTCTGTCGATTCGGTGGAGTGGCTTAATGTGTGCGGAAGAAAAATGGGTATTCCATATTCGGAATATTCAGTTATGCCGATCGGCGAACTGTCCGATCTGTATGACTTTTTTTTAGCGTCGGAAGGGACAGGAAAGCTAGTAGAAAAGAAAGAATTTAACCATTTTCCGGAGGTGAGGTAGATGGCTTACGATATTGGACCTCGAATAAGCATCAAAGGCGAGGCAGAATTTAATAACCAGATGAAATCGATCAATCAGAACCTAAAAGAATTGGGTTCTGAGATGAAAGCCGTTAGTACAGAGTTCTCGGAAAATGCGGATTCTCAGCAGGCTTTGATCTCAAAAAGCCGGATTTTAAATCAGCAGCTTGATGCACAGAAGCAAAAATATGATTTGCTCGACACAACAATTTCGCAGCACAGCCAGATCTTGGAAGGATTAAGAGCAGACTATCAGAGAGTTTCACAGGAAAGCGGGACAACTTCATCGGAAGCGATCAAGCTGGAAAACGCAATCCGAAGAGAAGAGGGTACGATCTCAAAGCTTCGCACGTCACTAAATGAGACGCAGGCTTATATGAATAAACTTGGAACGGAAATCGGACAGACAGATACAAAGCTTTCTGAGATTGAAGCAGGCACAAGAGATGCCGCGACAGGAATCTCAAAACTTGGGAACGAGGCGAAAGACGCAAGTACAGATCTGTCTGGCTTAGAAAGTGCTGCAAAATCAACAGCGTATTCAGAACTTGCTGAAAATGTAGCTGGTGCAGGTCAGGCTATGAAAGGATTTGCAGACGAAGCTACGGAGACAATCAGTATATATGGTCAGCTTGATTCTGCGTCGAAAAATGCAGGTTATACAGCAGGAGAAACAGAAGAAATTTATAAACAGCTTTATTCCGTTCTTGGGGACGAACAAACAACAGCAACGACCGTGTCTAATTTACAAGCCTTGGGATTGGAGCAAAGCGAGTTGAAACGTCTTACAGAATTAACGATTGGTGCATGGGCGAGTTATGGTGATTCTCTTCCGATCGACAGCTTGTCAGAAGCAATCAATGAGACGGTAAGAGTTGGTCAAGTTACAGGAACATTTGCGGACGCTCTAAATTGGGCAGGTCAAAGTGAAGATGAATTTAATCAGAAACTTGCGCAATGCTCAACTGAATCCGAACGTGCGCGACTTATTTTTCAAACTTTAGACGAACAGGGACTTGCGAAAGTTGCGGAAGGATTTCGGAAATCTAACCCGGAACTGACAGCGTATTATGATGCGTCAGGCGAGTTAAACAAGCAACAGAGTGAACTGGCAAAAGTGATCATGCCGGGGCTTGCGGCAGCAATGGAATTTGTCTCCGGAGTACTGGAAAAAGTTATAAACATATTTAAATCATTTCCCGCACCCGTGCAGACAGCAATTGGAGCAATTGTGGGCATTGTTTCTGTAATTGCAACAATTTCACCTGCAATACTTGGAATGATTGGAGCAATCACACTGCTAAAAAATTCGTTTACTGGAATTATAAGCCTTGGAACTTTGTTTACTAAATTCAGCGGAGTTGTAAAAGTTGCGCTTACGGCAATCGGAACAGCCGCAAAAGGACTATTTACCTTGATCATGGCTCATCCTGTAATTGCGGTTATTACTGCAATTATAGCAGCGGTCATGCTTCTGTATAATAAGTGCGAATGGTTCAGAAACGGAGTAAACGAAATCATAAAAAAAGTGATTGGATTTTTCAAAAACTTTGGAGATAATGTGCAGAACATTAAAAATAATGTTGTAACAGCCTTTACAAATTTGGTCAGCAGTATAAAAACGAAAGTTGGAAATATCAAAGACGCGATCGTAAATGGATTTAATAAAGCTATAGATTTTATTACATCCCTTCCATCAAAAGCCCTACAATGGGGGAAAGATTTTGTACGGGGAATTATTAATGGAATCAAATCTATGATTAACAGCGTCGGGGATGCAGCGAAAAGCATCGCTGATAAAATTTCAAACTTTTTGCATTTTTCGCGTCCAGATGAAGGGCCGCTTCATGATTATGAAGCATGGATGCCGGATTTTATGACAGGTCTTGCAAATGGAATGTATGAAAACATCAAAAAGGTACAAAATGCTGCGGCTGCCGTAGCGACAACAATTGATTCCACATTTACGAGCGATGTAAATGGAATCATTAAAGGGGCAAGCGTTTCAAATACTTCCACGATGGTAATTGATGGAGACACAATCATGCTGGACGGTAAAGCGATTGGGAAATCCGCAACAAAATATATCACGACAACACAGGCGGCAGCTATGGCATCGAAAGGGAGGCGGGTCTAATGTATGACATTTCATTTAATGACATAAGGGCGTCCTCTATTGGCATCCTGCCAGTCAGACGACCAAGCGTCCCGGCTCCGGAGCCAAGATTTGAAGAGATTACGATACCGGGGAGAGACGGATCGCTTATCTCGATTGATGGGGTGAATGGGGAAACCGTATACAATTCAATAACGATCAGTGTAGAGTTTAATTTTTGGGCTAAGCCGTACCGATGGGCGGAGGTGTTCCGGGCGGCGAAAAAATGGATAAAAGGAAGTGGAAACCTGATTTTAGGAGATGACACTTCCTTTTTTTATAAAGTTTTGTCCTGCAAAATCTCCGATTCAGAGCGTACGTCGCTTCGAATAGGCACGTTTACCGCTGAGTTTCTATGCGATCCTTATATGTATGTGAAAGATGGGCAGCGGGAAATGGGCATTGCAGATGTGCTGTATAACCCTTACGCACTTTCGAAGCCTATCTATCTGATTACGGGCGAGGGAATGTGCACTTTGACCGTCAACGAAAAATCTATGACAGCAAATGTCGGGCAAAATCTTACAATTAATACAGATTTGATGCTTGCCTATCGGCAGGACGGAACCATGCAGAACACAGCGGTTGCGGGGGATTATGAAAACTTATACCTTTTGCCCGGCGATAACACAATAACGATTACGAGCGGATTTGATTTAAACGTAATCCCGAATTGGAGGTGTCTATGATTCAAATTTACAAATCAACAAACACAAATTTTGAAAAAAACGGAGATATCACATTAACGCCAACATCGTGTGTTATCAATTCGGAATTAAACGGCGCATGGGAGTTGAGCTTAGAACATCCGATTGATTCGGAAGGAAGATGGTCATACATTGAGGAAGAATGCGTGATAAAAGTACCGTCATTTTTGACAGACGATCAATTATTTCGGATAAAAACGGTAGATAAAAGCGATTCCGGGATAAGCGTGAAAGCGGAACCAATTTTCATGGATTCAATGAATGACTGCTTTTTAGTAGATGTTCGTCCGAAAAACAAGACCGGACAGCAGGCACTCGATCTCATGACAGCGCCGAATAGCAAATATTCTGGAACGTCAAACATTACAAAAACGGCAACTGCCTATTACGAATACAAAAATTTGATCGAATCGATAAACGGAGAGGATGAAAATTCGTTTATTAATCGTTGGGGCGGGGAAATTCTTTTTGACAATTTTAACATCACAATCAACACAAAAATCGGTTCGGATAACGGATTAGAATTGCTATATGGAAAAAATATTCCCGAAAACGGATTTAAAGAATCAGTTGATACTTCCGGGGTTATTACTAGAATTTATCCGAAAGCTTATAATGGATATACCATGTCCGGGAATGGCTATGTTGATTCGGATTTAATCAATAACTATCCGAACGTCAAGATCGGAACAATTACGTTTGAAGATGTGAAAATGGCAGAAGACGCATCCGAGGATGATGAAGAAAACGGAGTTATAATTTGCGATAATCAGACGGAACTAAACGCCGCATTAACGCAGAAATGTGAAGCGGAATTTAACGCAGGACTGGACAAGCCGACAGTAAATATAGAAGCAGATTTAGTATTGTTAAAAAATACCGATCAATATAAAGATTTCGCAATCTTAGAGGATGTCGGTATTGGCGATACAGTTCATTGTCGGCATAACAGATTAAATATAGTGACGGACGCAAGAGTGATCGCTATTGAATATGATTGCCTATTAAAAAAAGTAAACTCTGTGGAGTTGGGGGATTTTGCTTACAACTACTTTAACAATGTTTCTTCCTCTATAAACCGGATTGATTCTGCCATTCGGCCGGATGGATCGTTAATAGCAGAACAAGTTAAGGGATTTATCGATGGTGCATGGGCTCAATTAAAACTGCAGAACACAGTAGCGAAAAAGCAAGATGTTCGTGCAATTCTATTCGAAGATTTAGATTCTACATCTCCAACTTTCGGAGCGTTGGCGATTGGAACACAAGGATTACAGATTTCACGACAACGGAACGAAGACGATACAGATTGGGTCTGGACGACTGCATTAACCTCTAGCGGGTTAATTGCCAATACCATTATTGCCGGAATTTTGTCGGACAAATTGGGTGAAAATTCTTGGAATTTAGATACTGGCGATTTCACAGTAAAAAAAGGATCAATAAACATCACAGTTGATAATGATTTCTCCATCATTCAATTGACTGGAAAAAGTGTTAAAAACGAAGATATAAAATGTACAATTAGTCCGGGACAATGTACGATTGAGAATATAACGCAAGGAACAAGTGCTATTATGCAAAGTCACATGATGGCGTTTCAAAAGAACGGTCAAAATGTTGTATATGCAGATAAAAATGGATTATACGTAAATAGTGTGAACAACGTTGCGATTATGGGAACGTGGAATGGTGTATTTCCGATTCCCGGCTATAATGTACATGTTGTTTCCGGCATTATACAGGATATTACGGAGGCATAACATGGAAAATATTAGCATAAAATTGAGGGTTGCAAACAAAGGCTTGACGCAGGTTGTTGATTATGTGCAAGGCACAAACACAATTCCTATAGTGTTCGATATTGTCGATTACAATATTCCGGCGGGTGCAATAGCAAATATATATATTAAAAAGCCTTCCGGTGCGCAAATTTATAACTCTTGCTCGATCTCGGGAAACAAAATAACGGTAAACCCTACCACACAAATGTTCGCAGAATCTGGAAAGCAGCTTGGACAATTGCAGATTTTAAACGGTCAAAAAATTTTAGAAAGTTTTTTGATTTTATTTAACGTTGAAAAAAGCATCGTTGATACAACAGCCGCTGAATCGACAGATGAATTTACCGCTCTGGAAGACGCGCTAAACAGCATTGATGATGCT
>PPYE01662370.1_pt1 | contig 13350 bp, 9 predicted proteins | sample 1559881 | NCBI WGS metagenome assembly PPYE01 (sample SAMN08240022, study PRJNA423297) | Human gut metagenome, whole genome shotgun sequencing project.
GCTTAATACCGATGCGTTTGCCCGCCTCCAGTCCATCTAAAAGAGCCGGCTGGCAGCTTAAGGGAAAATCTCCGTATCCGGGGCTGAACCGCGGCCGCAGATAGAGGCCCCGCGTTTCATACTCCTGCCGCAGCCTGGTACAGACCTCATTGCAGTAATCTTCAATCATGGCGGCGGCAGCAGCCTGAAGGACCACTGCACGGCTCATCTGGATCCGGGTATATTTCTGGATCAGATGGTCTGCTCCCAGCCCCAAAGTAGCTGCAAAAACCACTACAGAAATGCAGTCCTTCAAATTCTTCGAAAGATTCCGGCTCCTGGTCTTAAAACACCCGCCGTCGATCTCACCATCCGGCAGAAGAGTCAGCGGAAATTCCCTGCTGATGGATTTCGGCTCCGCCGCACGGGAAAGCTCTTCCACGCAGCTTTCCACCAGATTTAAAACCGGTTCATCCGCCTGATTCTTTCCGTATCCCAGATATCGGAGAATTTCTTTTCTGTCTGCTTCCATTCCGTCCTCTTCCTTCCCGACTGTTTTCCCTTCTGATGTTTTCCCTTTCAGGAACCTTCCGCTCTCCCCAGTCCCATCCGTAAGTCCATTTTTTATCCCTTTTCTGTCCCGATAATCTCCGACAGATTCTCCTGAATCTTAGCCGCCACATCCGGCTTATTCATGGAGTACACATGGATTCCATTGACGCCGTTGGCAATCAGATCAATGATCTGTTCGGTGGCATAGGCGATCCCTGCCTGCTTCATGGCCGATGGATTCTCTCCGAACCGGTCCACCATAGCCTTAAAGCGGGCCGGCAGATAGGTTCCCGACATCTGGCAGGTCCGGGCCACCTGGGAAACATGGGTTATGGGCATGATCCCGGCAATCACCGGCACCGTAATCCCTTTCTCCCGGATACGGTAAAGGTAATTATATAAAATATTATTGTCAAAAAACATCTGTGTGGTCACAAAATCACAGCCGGCATCCACTTTTTCCTTCAGATGCTGAATGTCCGCCGTCTTATTTTCCGATTCTACGTGTCCTTCCGGATAGCAGGCCGCGCCGATGCAGAAATCCCCCATCTGCTTAATCTCATAAATCAGCTGGGAGGCATACTGGTAATCCTTCTCCACTCTGCCGTCCGCCGGGATATCCCCCCGCAGCGCCAGAACATTCTCGATCTTCTTGTCCTTTAACTCCCCCAGCACCTGATGCACCTTCTCCCTGGTGGAAGAAACGCAGGTCAGGTGAGCCAGCGGCGTCACATGGAACTTCTCCTGGATATCCGAGGCGATCTGCACTGTGTATTTGCTGGTTCCTCCGCCCGCACCGTAGGTTACACTCATAAAAGAAGGATTCAGCCGGGCAATGGCAAAAGCCGCCTTCTCCACGCTCTCATACTTATCCTCCGTTTTTGGCGGAAATACCTCAAACGAAAGGGTCGGTTTTCCTTCAGCCAAAATATCACGTATCTTCATCCGTTTTCCTTCCTTTCATCCTTTGTCTTTTGCCGTATGTGAATTATGATAACACAGCAGGAGGGATTTGTGAACCGGGAAGGTTACCCTTCCAACCGAATCTCACTCCCCACATCCTGTCCGCCCTTTTTCTTCGTGACAATGATCTTCCGGTCAATCCGCTCCTTTAACTCGCTGACATGGGAAATGATTCCCACCATCCGTTCTCCTTCTGCCAGCCCTTCCAGGGCATTCAGCGCCTGACTTAAGGCTGCCTCATCCAGGGAACCGAAGCCTTCGTCTACAAACATGCTGTCCAGGCGGATTCCGCCTGCGCAGGACTGAATCTCGTCCGAAAGTCCCAGAGCCAGGGACAGGGCGGCCTGGAAGGATTCGCCTCCCGAAAGCGTTCTGACACTCCGTTCCGTGCCGTTATAATGGTCAATTACGTTCAGCTCCAGTCCGGCCTTCTCTCTCCTGCCTTCGCCGTCTAACTGCCGCTTCAGCTCATACTGGCCGTTCGACATGGTCAAAAGCCGCAGATTGGCCCGCCGCAGAATCCGGTCAAAATAAGACATCTGGACAAAGGTTTCCAGTTCGATCTTCCGTTTTCCCGCCAGCGTGCCGTTGGCCGTATCGGAAAGAGTTTTCACCCGGATATACTCCTTTTCCACCTGGATCTGCTTCTCCTGGCTTCCCTGGACGCGCCGGCGGATGTCCCCGTTGGTCCGGCAGGCGGCATACAGTTCGTCTCTTTTCGATGCCAGGGACTCCTTCTGCTGCTGGTAAGCCGTCTTCTCCCCCAGGATCGCCTCCTGATCCGGCTCTTCCCGGCCTTCTTCCTGAATCTGCAGGCGAAGGGCCTCTATGGCAGCTTCCTGGCGGTTTTTCTTAAGGGAAATCTCCTGCCAGGCAGCAGAAGCTTCATTGAGTTCCTTCTCCAGCCGCTCCTTCTTTCCAGCAGACTCCGCTTTCCTGTTCTGGAGATCTTCCCGCAGATCTTCCCTGGAAAGATTTTCATCCAGCGCTTTTTCCAGATCAGCGATCTGTTTTTCCAGCGCCTCCAGCTCGGCATCCAGTCTGGCAGAATTATTCACGCTCTCCTGCCATTCCTCCTTCTGCTCTTCCAGCTTTTCTTCGCCGGATTTCATCTCCTGTTCCAGACGCTCTGCTTCAAGGAGGCGCTGGTTCCGGATGCGGATTTCTTCTGCCAGCCGCTCCGTCTCCTGTTCCAGGCGCACTTTTACCTGTTCGGCAGACAGCATAATGTCAGAAGATCCTTCTTCTTCCGTCCCATCTGCCTCTCTGCTGCCATTTTCTTCACCTGCCAGAAGCTCTTTCAGCTGTCCGGTCAGTTCTTCCCTCCTGGCAGCAAGACCGGCCAGAAGCGCAGCCTGCTCTTTCATCTCTTCTTTTAAACGCCCGATAGCCGCTTCCGTCTCCTCTTTTTTCTTCAGCAAAGCATCTCTTTCCTGAATTTTTCTCACAGTCTGATCCAGTGCCGCCTGATTTTTCTTAATGGCCTCCTGCAGAAGAGAAATGACTTCTGTGCTTCCGGCATCTGCCGCATCCTGCGCCATCTCTTCCATAGCTGCTTTCTGCTGTCCCCCAAGAATTCCTGTGAGGCTGTCTTTCTGTCCTTTCTGCAGATCCAGATTTCGCTGGACCTCGGTAAACTTCTGCTTTATGGATTCAAGCGTTTCTGTGAGAGCCGCCCGTTTTTCTTCTTCTGTCCTGGCCTGTTCTGCCCGTCTGGCAGCTTCTTCAGCCTGCCTCTTTAATCGGGCTCTGGCAGATGACAGTTCCCCCAGAATCATGGCATTGGCAGCCGCTGCCTTCCTCCAGGCTTCCGTCCATAACAGCCGGGAAGGCATCGCCTTCCGGTAAAATTCTTTCACCAGATCTTCTGTGTCCCCGAGACTGATGGGAGTGCCGGAAGTTATGCCGGCTTCCCGGACAAGACGTTCCAGCCGTTCGGAAGCCTCCTGATTTCTGGCCTTTTTTGCTGCCAGAACCTTCTCTCCTTCCTGGAAGCTTAAGTCTGCCTCATCCCGGGCCTGTCCGGCAGTTTCCAGAATTTTCTCCAGAGAATCCAGAGTCTCTATCTCCTTCTCCAGCTGTGCCTCTTCTGCAGACGCCTCTTTTCCCCGGGCAAGGACAGACACCATTTCTTCTTCGGCCATGGCAAAAAACGCCTCACATATCCCCTCACGTTCTTTTTCTTCCGGCGTATTTCCCGGCACCGCTTCGGGTGTTTTTTCCGGCATATCCTCTGCCGTCCTAATTTGGAGTCCTTCTCCCTTCCGGAGAATTTCCTCAATTTTTTCTTCCGTCTGCTGTCTGGCGTGGCCTGCGGCGGCAGCCAGTTCATGCATCTGCCCCGCAGCGTTCTCCGTCTCCGCCTTCATCCGGTCCAATTCCGCCTTCTGGGGCGCATCCTCCCGGACCGATGCCGGAGATGGATGGTGAAGCGCTCCGCACACCGGGCACGGGCTTCCTTCCTTCAGCCGTTTTGCCAGCATTCCGGCCTGCTCATCCAGAAACAGGCTTTCCATTCTCTCGTACTGTTCCCGGAGAGACGCCGCTTTCTCCCGCGCATCGGCATACCGGGCCTGTGCCGATGCAAGAGCCTCTTTGGCCCGGGAAAGATCCTTTTTCTTTTCCAGAAAATCGGTCAGGCTCTGCTTCCGATTTTTAATCTGCTCCATCTCCTGCTTTAATACCGCCAGCTTTTCCGGAGCCTTCCTGGCAGCTTCCAGAGCCTCATTCCGGAGCCGGTACGCTTCTTTTTTCTCCTGCAGAACCAGAAAAAGCCTGTCCCGATCCTGCTTAGCCTGGTTTTGCTCTGCCTCTGCAGAAGCTGCCTCCAGACAGGCTTCCAGGAAAGATTTTAATTCTTTTTCCCGAAGATCGGCCTGGTTCTTCAGCAGGATCGCCTGTTCTCCGGCGCCGGCAAGCTCCTGCAGATTCCTGCTGCACTGATCGGTTTTCTCTTCCAGATCCTTCTTCTCAAGGGAAAGAACAGACAGCTGCCGTGACAGACCCTGTGCCTCCTCTTCAAGTGTCTGCAGCTGACTGCGGCTCTCTTCAATTCCTTCCTTGTGCTGCTTAAGCCTTTCCCCATAATGTTCCAGCTGAATCTTCTGCGGATCCAGCCCGGCATCGTTTTGGATTTCCAGAGTCATCTTCTGAAGCGAACGATCCAGTTGTTCTGCCTGGTCTCTGGTTTTCTCTCCGGCTTCTTCCTGAACCTTCCTGAAGCGTTCATTCTCTCCAAGCTTTCCCAAAAGGCCGGAAATGGTTTTGATCTTTGCCTCTGCCGCTCCCTTCTCATGCTCCAGCCGGGTCTTTTCTTCTCCTGCCGGCCGGAGACTCTCCCTGAAGGTCTTTTTCTCCTGAATTTCCCCGGTTAACTTCCGGATCCTTTCCGCCTTATCCTGTATCTGCCGGGAAATCCTCTCTTTCTCCTGCTCTTTTTCCTGCTTCTTAGCCTTCCGGACAGTCCGCTGATCAAAAAAGCCGATCTTTTCCTCCAGCAGCCGGATCTGTTCTGCCAGCACATCGCTCTCCCCGGCCGCCTTCTTTTTTTCCTCCAGCAGGGTCTTCGCCCTTTCCATTTCTGGAAGGATTTCCGTAAGGGCAGTCTCCATATCTTTAAGCTGCGCTCTCATCTGCTGCGCCTGCTGTGCTTTTCCCAGCCGCCGGTCTGCTTCCTGGATTTGCTGATCCAGTTTTCCGATCTGCTGATTTGTTTCCTCCAGATCCTTCTGGTCCCGGTCCAAAAAGAGTTCCAAAAGTTCCAGCGTCCGCTCCATTTTTCCCTGGAACCGCTCTTTTTTCAGCTGGGCAAGTTCTGATGACATTCCATCATCCCTGCTGCAGACGATGCCGTCCAGGTACTGGCTGATGCTGCGCCGGATCTCCTCGTATTCCTTTCCCCGCACCCGCACCGCATCTTTAAGCGTTTCCTGGATGTCCTGGTAAATCTGGGTGTGGAAAATCTTACGAAAGATCTCGCTGCGCTCCGCCGTTCCGGCTAAAAGGAGCTTCTGAAAATCTCCCTGGGCAATCATAGCAATCTGGGTAAACTGCTGATAGTCCACTCCCATCAGCTCCGTTACCGCCCGGGTCACTTCCCTGGTCTTTGTTACCGGCGGCCGGTCATCCGGATAGATCAGCTGTGCCTCCGCCTTCTGGGTGGTAAATCCCGTTCCCCGTCCCTTGGGCCTTAAATACTCCGGTCTCCGCTCCACCGTATACCGCCCTCCCCGGTAAGCAAAGGTAAAACGGACAAAAGTAGGAGTCTCCGGCTTTGCGTACTTGCTGCGGAACATCCCTGCATCCCGCACCTTTCCGCTGGCCTCCCCGTAAAGGGCAAAGGTAATGGCATCGAATATGGTGGTTTTCCCGGCTCCGGTATCTCCGGTGATCAGGTAAAGTCCCCGGGAACCCAGTTTTTCAAAATCCACCTCGGTCTCTCCCGCATAGGGGCCAAAGGCGCTGATAATAAGTTTTTCCGGTCTCATCCTTTATTCCTCTCCCTTCACCTGGCGGATCACCGCTTCCAGAAACTGTTTCTGTTCTTCATCCAGCGGCTGATTATTCTGCAGTTCATATAACTGGGAAAACAGTTCCGTCTCCGACTTTTCCTCTGCATCTGCCGCCTGCTGGATCTGCCGGTTCTCTCTGGTTCTCCGGTTATCGTACTCCAGCCGCATCAGATTCGGATAAATAATCCGCAGCTTCTGCATTCCATCGGGAATATCCTCCTCATCCGTCAGGATAGCCTGGATATAATCCTCCGTATTGGTTCCCTGGTAAAAGGATCTGGCCGTAAGCTCCAGATACGTTCCCCGGATCTTTCTCATGTCCCGAAGGGGGGTAAGAGGCACTTCCCGGATCTCCACCCGTCCCTTTTCAAAAAGCTCCACCACCGACACCGATTTCTGCTGTCCTGCCTCCGAAAAGGAATATTTAAGGGGCGTGCCGCAGTAACGCACCGCCGGCCGCCCCGCACTCTGAGGACTGTGGATGTGTCCCAAAGCCACATAGTCAAAATCGTCAAATACAGACACATCCACCTGATCAATTCCCCCCACCGACATTTCCTCCGACTCGCACCGGCTGGCCCCTGCCGCAAACTGGTGGGCCACCAGCACGTTCCGGCAGGAGGTATTAAACGGCAGATGGGAAATGGCCGTCTCCACAGCATCCTGGTAGCTTTCCACCGTTTCCTCCTCATACACATGGCGGACTGTGGCAGGCTTTAAGTAGGGAAGCAGGTATACCCGTACTTCCCCGTATTCATCGGCAAAACCTATGCTCTGCACCTGTCCGTCATACACCGGCGAAACGTAAATGCCGCTCTCCTTCATCAGCTGCGCGCCGAAGGAAAGCCGCTCCGGCGAATCGTGGTTTCCGCTGATCATGGCTGCGGGAATCTTCCGCCCAGCCAGACGGGTCAGGAAATCATCCAGAATCTGCACCGCTTCCGCAGAGGGAATGGATTTATCGTAAACATCCCCCGCTATTACCACGCAGTCCGGCTGTTCCCGGTCGATAATCTCCAGGATCTGGTTTAAGATGTATTTCTGATCTTCCGCCATGGAAAATTCATTGACCCGTTTTCCAATGTGGAGATCCGATAGATGAATCAGCTTCATTTTCAGTCATTCCCTCCGCTTCTCTCTGCCTCTGGTGCATGATGGTTTACTTCCATCCCTCCGGAAGATACCGCTTCGTTCCTTCGATCATATCATCGATCAGAAGCCGCACATCCCTTTCCGAACAGCCTTTTCCCTTTACCAGCGGATCATCCAGGAACGCCTGTACCACCAGCTCCCGGTCGCAGGTTAAGGCTGCTTTTAAAATTCTCTCATGATTTCTCACGTGAGGAAGAATCAGCTGGCGCACTTCCTCAGGAAGACTTCCCGCCATAACCGGCCGGATGGCATCCCGCTCAAAGAGCGCATTGGTTTCCACAACCGCCTCTGCAGGAAGATTGGGAATCTGCAGAGCCGTATTGGGAACGTTCACATTGCTGACCACCCGTCCCAGGCCGCAGAGTGCCTTAATCAGAAGAATGCCTTCCTCTCCTGTGGGCTTAAGCTCCACCTCTTCTTCTCCTGCCAGGAGTCTGTGACTCTTTGCCAGACGGTTCTGCAGATCTGCCTTCCGCCAGTCCACGGTAGTCAGGCCGAATTTCCAGGATGCCACCGTCTCCGGATCATTCAGATACTCATTTCCCGGCATAAATTCCGCCAGGTGACGGTCTCCGGCGGCGGCAATCAGGCCGTACCGGTTAAAGAGATCGAATTTTACCCGATGGGCGCAGGCAAAGCTTGCATTGGCCCAGTTCGTATCCCTCTCTTCATATCCTTCTTCAAAATGGTTCTGAATATAATCCCGATAAACAGGGAACAGATCCATTCCCTGATAAGAAGCATAGTCAAACCAGGTAAAATGATTGATTCCCAGCACATTCACATGAATGTCCTTCCGGTCGATTCCGGAAATTCCCGCAGTATCCTCCAGAATTCCCTTTAACACCTTCTGAGTGCCGAACACCTCATGGCAGCAGCCAAAGGCCCGGATCTCCGGGAACACATGGTAAAGGGTCTTGACGCAGAGAGACATGGGATTGGTGTAATTGATTACCCAGGCCTTGGGCGCATATTCTTTTACAGCTTCCGCGATTTCCACAAACATGGGAATGGTTCTGAGTGCCCGGATCATTCCGCCAGGTCCCGCCGTATCTCCTACAGACTGGTAGATTCCCAGACGTTCCGGCATATGTACATCCACCGCCATCTCATCAAAAGTACCCGGCAGGATGGAGATCACCACAAAATCTGCACCGCTTAAAGCTTCCTTCAGGCTGCCCGCCGTCTCATACTTCCACTTCCCTGCCGCCTCCGGGCGCTCTGACAGCCGGTTCCCAATTACTTCGTTGGCCTTGGCCGCCTCCCGGTCAATATCATAAAGGCGGATCACGCCGCTCATGGCCGGCTCCAGAGCAAGGTCGGTCATAAAAGTCCAGGCCCATCCCCGGGAACCGCCTCCGATGTAGGCGATGGTCACATGATCTGCGCGGTTGTTTAAGCATTTCATCATTTTCTTTCTTCTCCTTTGTTGTTATGTAATAGATGATGTTTAAATGCCCTGCGTTCTGCCGCTCAAACAGCCTCCCGCAGGGCGTATAAAGCTTTAATTGGTCAAAAATCCCTTCCCGATAATCTCACTGGAATTGGTGATCATCATAAAGGCATCCGGCTCCACCGTCCGCACGTAATTGCGCAGCCGCACCGCCTGCCCTCTGGAAAGGGTGGTCATCACCACTGTCTTCTTGTGATGGGTGAAGGCGCCCTTTGCCTCATAAACCGTGGCGCTCCGCCCCAGCTTGTTGATAATGAAATTGCATATGGGGTCAGGATCGTCGCAGACGATATTAAAACATTTGCATTGATTGATATTCTCCACCACACCGTCAATCACCAGAGATTTCGCCATCAGGCCCAGGGTGGAGTAAAGTCCGGTGGCGGCTCCAAATACAAAGAAAGACATGATCACCGATGCCGCATCCACTAAAAACAGCATCGTTCCAATATTGAAACTGGTGTGTTTTTTCAGAATCATGGCAACGATATCGGTTCCTCCGCTGGATGCCCCGATATTAAACAGCACCGCCGAACCCACTGCCGGAAGAAAAACTGCAAAAACCAGTTCCAGCAGCGGCTCATCTGTCAGTGGCCGGCTCAGAGGATAAATCCTCTCCATCACAGACAGAAGAAATGACATCAGCATACTGGCATACACTGTCTTAAGGCCGAAGGCCCGTCCCAGAAAGAAAAATCCTATCACTAAAAGGATTCCATTGACCAGAAAGGTAAAATCCCCCGCACTGATCGGCGCCAGCCGGCTGAAAATCGTAGAAAAGCCGGTAACGCCGCCAAAAGCAAAATTGTTTGGAAACTTAAAAAAATAAATGCCGATTACCAGAATCAAAATACTCACGGTAATGGTTCCATACTCCCATAAGGTCCTCTGCCAGGGATGTTTCCATGCCTTTGTGAACATCATATCGATCCTCTTCTTCACCCGTATCCGGGTCTTACTCTGCTTGCTTGTCCGTTATTTTTCCTGAAAACCAACGCTGGCCAGAAATCTTCCGAAAGCAGCCCTTCCTTCTTCGGTACACTTGTAAACACCTGCATCTTCCAGAACTCTGGCAAATACCAGTCCCACTTCCTCCTGAAGAATCTGATCCACATTCTCTGCCGTGATGGACGCATACTTGGGAAGGAACGCATCCACCCAGTCCGCATGCTTTGCCAGTTCCTCATCTGCCCGGATGTCCCGGCCCTCAAGGATTGCCTGTCCCAGATCTGCCAGTTCCTTTTTCAGGCGGGAGGGAAGAACTGCCAGGCCCATTACCTCGATGAGACCGATATTTTCCTTCTTAATGTGGTGCAGTTCCTGATGGGGATGGTACACGCCCAGCGGGAACTCTTCGGTGGTGATATTATTGCGCAGCACCAGATCCAGTTCAAACATATCGCCGTTCTTGCGCGCAATCGGCGTAATGGTATTGTGGGGTTCTCCGTCCGTCTCCGCATAGACAAATGCCGCTTCATCGGTATATTCTCTCCAGGCCTTCAGCACAATATCCGCCAGATCAATCAGCCTGTCGCTGTCCTTTCCCCGAAGCCGCAGCACCGACATGGGCCAGAATACAATGCCTGCCTCCACATCTTCAAAGCCTTCCATCTGGAAATGCTTTTCAATCGGTGCCTTAGCCATGGCAAAGGTGTAATGCCCGCCCTGGAAATGATCGTGGCTTAAGATCGAGCCGCCTACAATGGGGAGATCCGCATTGGAACCCAGAAAATAATGGGGGAAAAGCTTAACAAAGTCAAACAGCTTAATAAATGCCGCCTTATCAATCTTCATGGGCACATGCTGGCCGTTAAACACGATGCAGTGCTCATTATAATAAACATAAGGTGAATACTGGAAGCCCCACCGGCTGTTGTTGATCGTAAGCGTAATGATCCGGTGATTGTTCCGTGCAGGATGATTTACCCTTCCGGCATATCCCACATTTTCCATGCACAGAAGGCATTTCGGATAACCGCTCTGCTTTGCCAGCTTGGCTGCCGCAATGGCCTTGGGATCCTTCTCCGGCTTGGAAAGATTCACCGTAATATCCAGATCTCCATACCGGGTAGCCGTCTTCCACTTCAGATCCTTACAGACACGATAGCGGCGGATATAATCCGAATCCTGACTTAACTTATAAAAATAATCCGTAGCTGCCTGGGGCGACTCCTCATAACGCTTCCAGAACTCTGCCGTCACCTCGCTGGGTCTGGGCATCAGACAGTTCATCAGCTTCGTGTCAAAAAGATCCCGGTACACCACACTGTCCGACTCCAGGACGCCTTTCTCACAGGCATAATCCAGCAGTTCTTTTAATATCTTCTCCAGATCGCTGTTTTCCACCGGACCTTCCGGCTCCTCATACTCATCCAGCTTTAATACCTCCAGGATCTGATTTCTTGCGTAGATTTCGTCCTCCTCTTTCAGAAGTCCCGTATTCCGGCCGTATTCCACCAGCCCTTTAATTGCATCGTAAACCATTCTCCTTACCCTCCTGCATTTTGTTTTTGCTGCTTCACTGCCAAAATGATCCGGGGTCAGCCCCGCATCAGAAAAATCTGCCGGCCGTATACTGCCGTCTTGTTATAGTATACTGCAAAACACCGGAATTGAAAATGTGAAAAAGTTATCAAAACATGTCATTTCTTTGAATTTCTTTCGTTCCTTCCCGGACGCTAAACCCTTTTGTCTCTTCCGGCCACGAAACGGCCGATCCGCCCGGCAATAATGCCCCCCAGTATTCCGATGGCCGTTCCCGCTGCCGTGCCGGCAATCAAAAGAACCGGAAGGTAGGAAAATACCGCTCCGTTCTCCACCACAAAAGCCGCCACCGCCAGCTGGCCCACGTTATGGCCTACGCCGCCGATTATGCTGACTCCCACCGGCGTAAACCAGTTCATTTTCCGGCATACCGCCATCAGTACCAGACTTAACAGTGCTCCCGCCATACTGTAAATCATGCTGAAAGGATTCCCGAAGGTAAATCCCACCAGGACAATCCGCACCAGATTCACCGCCGCCGTCCCTGGAATCCCGATAGTATAAAGCCCTGCCACCGTGACCAAATTGGCAAGTCCCAGCTTTACCCCCGGCACTCCCAGATTCACGGGAATCAGATTCTCAATGTAGCTGAACACGAAAGCCAGGGCAATCAGCATCCCGTATTCCGCCACATGATACGAGCGGGAGATACCCGCAGCAGCCGGCTGTGCCGCCTGTTTTTTCTCCTTATTCCCTGGAACTTTCCTGTTCCTGTCTGTATTTGTTCCTGTATTCATTTTTGTATGCATTCCTGTACTTTCTTTCTTGCTGTTCTTGCTGTTTTCTGTATTCATTCCTGCCGTTTGTCCAAACCCTTCTCTTTCTTTTCCCATTATATCCGCTGGGGAGGGAATCAGCAAGATGGAGTTTTGCTCCCTGTAATACCGGACTGCTTTGCACTGCATGGTGTGGAATCCGTAAAAAAATTCCCGTTAAAATCCCCGTTGACATTTTACCATATTTTTACTAATATGTAAATATCTGGAACTTGTGTATTCGACACAGGTAAGTATGATGGCAGTCGCGGGAAGTGTTCTGCAAAAGGCCATCAGCTGCTGATTTCTATAGTCAGTTCTTTGATTTTCCTCTTCCGAACCAAAGATTCTGATACGGAAAATTCAACTTTACGTTTCCATTTCATCCCCTTTTCCCACCTTTGCAAAACATACAATTTATGGTAAAATTAAGGAGAACGATATTTATGACAACTACATGCGAGGAGTTTTCTATTTTTCCCGCCTGTATTCCGGGTATATCAAAACCAGAAAACTGGACATTCACTCCCGAACCCGAATTCCGCTCCCGACTCCCCGGTATATCGTATTCTACAACGGAGCCGGCAATGAGCCGGAACGCAGGCAGCTGCGGCTTTCGGATTCCTTTCTCAAGCGCCAGGACGGTCTGGAACCCTGCCTGGAATGTATCGCCATCGTACTGAATATTAACCTGGGACAGAATCAGAAACTGATGGATGGATGCCGAAGGCTTTACGAATACGCCTTCCTGGTGGAACAAATTCGCCTGCATCTGGCAAAAGGATTAAACTGGAAGCTGCCATTGATACTGCAGTCGAGGTTTGTACAGAAAACGAAATTCTGTCTGACTTTTTGATTAAGCACCGTGCGGAGGTGAAAGAAATGATCTTAAGCGAATACGATGAAGAACTGCATTTGAAGGATACTTATAACTGTGGGTATACAGATGGTCAGGAGGCTCTGTCCTGCCTGGTTGCGGCACTTGTTAAAGAAAATCGAATGGATGATTTGGAAAAAGCTATGGCCGATGCATCTTTCCGGCGCAAATTGCTTCTTGAATATGGATTTGAAAAAGAATAATGTTTCAAATATGGGTAAAGCCCCCCTCCGAAAAAGCAAAAAGATGCTCTGGAAGCATACTCAGAAAAACGTTTCTGATTCCTCATCCAGAGCATCTTTTTCTTGTTCTTTTCTGACACATTTTTTCGGATTTTAATTTCCCGAAATTTCCTTCCGTTTCCGGAGCATCAGGACGCCGCCTGCTGCTGCCAGAACCATGATGCCGATCAGCATCCCGTAAGTGGCGCTGTCATCACCGGTCTTTGGAAGGGCAAATAAAGGCACGCCTTCCTCTTCAATGAGGATGGGATCTTCGCCCTCGCCGCCGTCCAGTCCGCCATGGGGTACGGAACCTTCGTTGATGATCGTGGTAGTTTCCGGG
>PPYE01721597.1_pt1 | contig 13346 bp, 8 predicted proteins | sample 1559881 | NCBI WGS metagenome assembly PPYE01 (sample SAMN08240022, study PRJNA423297) | Human gut metagenome, whole genome shotgun sequencing project.
GTCGACACTGTTCCTTCATCCAAAGAATTGGCTACTACCAAATAACTTGCTTCACCAGTTGTGGCAGCCACCACATAAGCCGTTTCTCCATCAATCAGCGGGTTATCCACCGGATTATTATCATCGTCGCAAGATGCCACAAACACACCGCTACTCAAACAAAAAGCTACGGCAAAAGCCTGTAATAAAAACTTCTTCATATATTCTTTATTATTGATTGATACTAAAAACTTACTCTTATTATTTACCGAAAAACACTCTGAACTTTCCATAGAATGCGCGCCCCGCTTTTTGCAGGCTAAAATTGTCAAACAGTTGGGCATCGGTGAAATTCCGACATTCAAATGATACATTATAACGTCCATTCTTCATGGTGTAGGACAAAGACAGATTATGAGAAAACTGTTCCGGCACCATATTCTTTGAATCTTTATCTCCGAGATTTTCCCAATAAAGAGGAAAATCGTGCTGCCAGTAGCTATCATAGCCGATGCTCAACACATTTCCTTTGACAAACAGGTCATTCCAATAAAAATTTGCATTGATATTAGCATAACGATAGGGCAGATTCGGCATACGCACTTTATAGTGCATGCTTTCCTGCAAAGAGGAACCCGCCAGAAACTTTTCGTAATCACGAGTATCGATGCTATTGAATGTTCCTCCTATATCAAACCAACGCGAGAAGCTATAAAGCAATGACAAATTATACCCTTTGGTCCTTACGTGACCGTGGTTCTCATAATATCCGTAGCTTGTTCCTCCCAATACGTCCAGTCCTCTTTTTATGTAATCTTTCGTATCCCGATATATCAAACCGGCCTCGGCATACAATTCATGCTTGCCAAACTGATGATTATAGCTGAAACTCAAATTGACATTATCACTTTTCTCCGGTTTCAGATTCATTTTGCCAGCTTCAAGGTCTTCATCTCCAAAGAGTTCGTCCGTGGTCGGCAGGCGGAAAGCCTTTTCGTACGAAAGTTTCACCTGAAGATCTTTCCATATAAAATAGGTACCTGCCGCTCCATATCCAAGAGCGCTTGCCGTATTGGACAGATTGATATAATTGCCTATTCCATCCGTATTCTGCGATACCGGTCCCTTGTTGTATTGCCGATAATATTTGGCAAATGCCGACACATTCCATCTGTCCGACGGCATCAGACGGTAAGAAAGCCCGCTGACGTTTTTACGGGTGATTTTAGGAATAGAAAAGTCCGTGAATTTGGAAGAAGCACCGATGGTAGAGCGGCTCGTACGTTCAAAATCACTGATTACATGACTGAAAGTAAACGTATGCGCCTGTCCGATATGATAATTCATCTTCAGCGTCCCATTCCAGTTTTTATTTTTAGATTCACTGTTCTGGTAAGACTGTTCTCCCCGGCTACCTTTTTCATAAAAATCTCCACGCCAGTTGTAAGCCCGCGAAGCGGTATCGACATTGTTGGTGATATTATGATTATAATTGGCAGTCAACAGTAGATCCAGGTTTTTCACCAATAAGTTCTTTTTGTAATATTCTAAAGAAGGGACCAACGAATGTCCTTTGCGGAATTTTTCACCGAACACGACATCTTGATAAACGCCTGTTTGTATCTCTTTATAGAAATGGGAATAATTAAAACTCAACGCCAGACGGTCTGCCCATTTCTTTCCTACCAGGCCGATTTTTCCAATCACGGCTTCATTATGATACTGGTCATTAAAACGTTTCAGATGATAAATCTTATTTTTATCAAGTGGCGGAAAACGTACGCTTCCATCTTCTTTAATCTCAAATTCGCGTACGTAAGTGTCTACATAATAATCATTATCCGAAAAGTTTTGAAAAGCATTAACCTCATACATAAAACCATTCTTGAACGTTTGTCCGAAGCGCACGTATGATTTATGAGTATTAAATGACCCGTAAGAATAGGAAGCGTCCATAAACCACTTTCCGGGTTGCTTGTTGGTGACAATATTAACCACTCCCCCAATAGCATCGGTTCCGAATCCTACAGGAACTACTCCTTTATAGACTTCTATACGGTCGGCAAAATTAATAGGAACATTGTTCAAATCGAATGCGGCACCGGCTCCCTCCTGTGGTATGCCGTCAATGAAGATTTTCACATGTTTCCCGCTAAAGCCATCGATATACAATTGCATATCCGACCCCACTCCACCTGATTCGCGGAGTTTTACACCGGGCACTTTAGTCAGTGCACCTGCCAAAGTCTGCGTACTATTATGCAATTTCTTCGCATCAATGGCTACCGCATTAAAAGCAGACTGATTCACACGACCGACTCCGGATGTCGTGACCAGCACCTCTCCCAGTTCTTTTACCGCCGGCGCGATAGTGACGTTTACTTTTATTCTTTCTCCCTTGGCTAATTTAACTTTCTTTTCTACCGTTTGATAACCGATAGCCGAAACGACAAGTGTATATTCACCGGCTGTAGTTTTCAAATGATATATACCTTTTTCATCTGTATAGCATCCTTGGTTGGTTCCTTTCAGATAAACTGTCGCAAAATCCACCACTTCTTTCTCCGTGGACATTACTCTACCCGAAATTAAACTATTACGGTGACGCCCATGTTGTGAATATACGGATACGGAAAACAAGAATGCCAGAAAAACCAAAAAATATTTATTGCTCATCTCCTTTTTACCTTTTTACTTTATACCTTTTCATTGCTCTAAAAGCGATGCAAAGGTAAGCAGAAAGAGGGATGCCAAACAATCCCTATCTATTGGTAAAAATAAGACAACAAAAATGAGATATATAGATATGTACAATACCTATATATAAGTAAATACTGGATAATTTAAATAAAAAAAGAAAAGAAAACCTACTTCAGCCAACTCGCCAACGCACGTTCCGTTACCTCCCACAACTGCTCTTTTTGCACATGATTCGTGTATTTATCAGACAAGTTTTTCCGGTGGTTATTGACATACAGTTGTCCTGTCACACCGGCTTCCTTTTCGTCCAACAGTAAACCGATTGCCGTAGAAGCCCCTTTCTTGGGTTTACGGATAAAAGGACGGAAAAAAATATCCGTTAACGGATCGAACCACTTGTGCATAGTGATGATATCAGTAGAAACAATTCCCGGATCGGCAGCATTGACGGTAATCCCCTTCTCTCGAAGTTGCTCGGAAAGCTCGAAAGTAAACAATAATAAAGCCAACTTCGTGTTACTGTAAACAGGAATCCGCCAAAACGTTCCCGTTTTCCCTCTATGAAAGAAATCTGGGAAGTCGAGCTTGCCGATTGCGTATGTACAGGAAACCATATTTACGATACGCGCTCCACGCACCATCAACGGAATTAATTTCCGGGTAAGCAGATAAGGTCCCATGTAGTTCACACTTACTGTTCGTTCGAATCCTTCGGAAGTAGTATGAAAACCTGTCTCCATCGTTCCGGCATTATTCATTAACAAAGAGATGGGAAGATTCCTTTCTAAGATCTGACTGGCAAAAGCAACTACGGATTGCATAGAAGATAAATCGATAGCTATTACTTCCAAATCCGGGTTTCCAATTTCCTTGCTCAAACGTTCACGAACAACCTCCGCTTTCTTCGGATGATAACAAGCCATTATGATTCGATAACCGGCTTTGGCTACGGCACGTGTTATTTCTGTTCCCATTCCTCCGTCCGCACCGGTGATGATTGCCCATTTCATTTCACTCATTTTTTCTCCAGTTTATCAATCTCCTTTTGTAAAGAGGAAGGTAATTGTTCTTTCAAATGTTGATGACAAGCCATTTCTATCGTATACATACGTCCTATGCAATAATTACTGTGTCCACAGTTGCAGCGTGCTTGTTCCTCCTGTTTCATCCGGTTCACGAATCCCGGTTCGTTCAGTAATGCTCTCGCCATCTGCACGGCATCAAAACCGGAATCGAGCACTTCATCTATTTTCTGACGGGAAACAAGACCACCGACATAAATCAACGGCGCATCCGGAAGAGCCGCACGGAATTTCAGTGCATCTTCAAGGAAATAGGCCTCTTTGAAGGGCACAGAGGGTATCATCCATTTGCCAAACATACGGACTCCGTATTTCAGCCACCAACAATTCATATAGTAAGACATCGAACGAATCGGCATGGCACCTCTCATTACATACATCGGCGCTTTGCTGACAAAACCACCACTCAACACCAATCCATGAGCGCCAAGTTCCAACAGTCGTTTAGCCACTTGTATGGATTCGTCAATCTCCATTCCTCCTTTGAAACCGTCGCGCATATTCATTTTTACGAAAACTGCCATATCACTGCCTGCCGCTTTCATCACTTCTTCCATCACCATATCCATAAAACGCATCCGGTTTTCGAGCGAACCGCCATATTCATCTTTCCGATGATTGGTGTAGGGAGACAGGAATTGACTAATCAAATAGCCGTGCCCCGCATGTACTTCAACGGCGTCAAACCCGGCTTTCCTCGCCAGATTGACTGCATTTCCATACGCTTTCGCCATTTCCGGAAGCTCCTCTTTTTCCATTCCACGCACAAACGTAGGAGAATAGAGGTTGAAGCCTGAAGATGCGGATATAGGAGTGACACCACATATATTTTTATGGGACATATTTCCACAATGCCCGATTTGTATACCTACTGCGGCACCTTCATCGTGCACGGCTTTTGTCAGTTCGTGTAAACGGGGAATAATGGACGGACGCAACCACAACTGACGGTCGAAAGAAAGTCCGCTTTGTGTCACGGCAGCATAAGCCACTGTTGTCATACCCACTCCCCCCGCAGCTACCGACCGATGGTAATCCAGCAACATCTGCGTGGGAGTATTCTCCGGACACATGCTCTCAAAAGCTGCCGAACGAATCGTTCGATTCCGCAGCGTCAAAGGGCCAAAGGTGACCGGGCTAAAAAGTTTAGATTCCATAGTAGTTGATATTTTATTTAAGTCATACGTAAGTCATGATGAAAAACGCTCCTAATAAAGGAAAGGGAACACTCGTTTCCGTTCTCCCACTGCGTCTCCGAATTCTTCGCGGTAACGGCACCAAATGGCGTTGGCACGGGGAACAAGGTTAGCAATCGTCCACCAAAGGAAGACCAGACCGGAAAGTGAACAAGTGAGTATCGCCCAACCTGCCCATTCTACTATCTCACCGAAATAGTTGGCGGAAGTGACATAACGGTACATTCCTTTTTGAGGCAGATAATGCCGGGTGTCTCCCGGTTTGCGCAAATGTCGGATGATATAATCCGACTGCCAGTTCAACAGCATACCTGCGAAAAAGAGCAGCGTGCCTATAATAAACCACGGTGAAGTGAACCAATCGGCTTGATACATCGTTTCGGGAGCAAGATAGAAAATCCATTTCCCTTGCATATAGCCATTCAGCAAATTAAAAAGAACTCCCATCGACATGATTGCCAGCGGCATCTTACTTTTTCCTTTCAATAGCAAAGGGAAGATGAAAGCACGCTGAAAATAGTGAATTTGAAAGAAGAGGAAGAAAGTGAAAATCACCGGCTCGAACCGACGTTCGGAATAGATCCACATCACACACATCACCACAAAAACCGGAGCTTCCATCAATATCCAGGCTAGTTTATTGGAGATAGCTACTCCCCACGATGCTGTGCGGAAAATACCATATCCGGCTTTCACAAAGTAAAGGGCGATAAAAACAAACAAAGCAATCAGGCTCATCACCCCCAGAAACAGATTAAAAGTATCTATACTCATACCGATCTATTTTGTAACACGCAAAAATAACAAAAATGAGATAAACGACGATACAAAAAATAGAAAGAATCTGAAGTACATTCTTTTACGAACATAAAAAAGGAGAAAATATAAAATTTCCCGGATGCACACCTGAAATGATCAGACACACATCCGGGATTACTTATCTATTTAATAAAAGGATTGGTTATTATCAGCGTTTCTTAATTGGGATATAAGCCAAATCATCAAGTACATTTTTATAAGCCGGGCGGATAATCCGTTTACCGTCGAAGGTCAATTCTTCATTGCGGTGTGCACACCAGCCTACGATACGTGCCATGGCAAACAATGGGGTGAAGATTTCCTGCGGCAAACCGATCATTTCATACACGAAGCCCGAGTAGAAGTCGATATTGCTGGACACTGTCTTTCCGTTGTTTTTAACCCGTCCGAAAGTAGCGATGGCACGTTCTTCCAACAGTTCGAGGAAAGCAAATTCGCTTTCTCTGCCTTTTTCACGGGCAAGGTCGCGAGCCAGTTCTTTCAATAGAAGAGCACGAGGGTCAGAGATGGTATAAACGGCATGTCCGATACCATAGATCAATCCGGTTTTGTTATACACTTCTTTGTTCAACATTCGGGTGTAGTAAGTGTCTATCTCATCTACACTTGTCCAGTCTTTGATATTTTCCTTCAGGTGCTGGAACATGTCGGCAACCTGAATATTGGCACCTCCGTGAAGCGGGCCTTTCAGCGAACCGATACCTGCGGCGATGGCCGAATAAGTATCTGTTCCGGTAGAAGAAGTAACGCGAACGGTGAAAGTGGAGTTATTACCACCACCGTGCTCTGCCTGAAGAATCAATAACAAATCGAGGGTGCGTGCATCCAGTTCAGTATAGTCTTTTTTCAGCATATACAGGAAATTCTCGGCAATAGAGAGCTTTTCCTGCGGATGGCGGATATGCAGAGAACGTCCGAAAGTAGCATGACGAAGCATATTATAAGCATAAGCGATGATAGTGGGGAACTTTGAAATCAGTTCAATACTCTGACGCATCAGGTTATCCCGGGAGGTATCATCCGCATTTGCGTCAAAACGATACATTTCCAATACACTGCGTGAAAGAATATTCATGATGTTGTTTCCTTCCAACTCGATGATGTTCATTTTCGTTTTCTGTTCCAACGGCATATTGTCGTTAATCAACTCACGGAAAGAAAGCAATTCTTCTTTATCCGGCAGACGTCCGGAAAGCAATAGGTAAGCCACTTCTTCGAAGCCAAAGCGTTTCTCTTTGATTATAGCGTGAGAAATATCTTCTACATCATAACCGCGATAGAACAGTTTTCCCGGTATGGGTTTCAACCCACCACCCGGAACACGTTCATATCCTACTACATTACCGATTCTGGTTAAACCTACCAATACACCTGTGCCGTCTTCATTACGCAATCCGCGCTTCACATCAAACTTGGAGAACAATTCTGTATCAATCCGGGTAGCTTCCTTCATTTCCTCGGAAAGCTTGTAAATCAAGTACTCTTTTTTCATCTTTCTTCGTTTTTTATTCGTTACTTTTGTTTTTCAATTCTTTCCACGATCTCACGAGTGAAAGCGGAAGTAGAGAGGGAGGTTCCATTCGGCATAAAACGGGCTAAATCGTGTGTAGCGCGAGCGTCCAAGAAGCTTTGTTCCAAGGCTTTCTCTATCAGAGCAGCCGCTTCTTTCCAGTCAAAATATTCTAGCATCATTACTGCCGAAAGGATAATAGAACAAGGGTTCACCACATCTTTTCCCGCAATATTGGGGGCTGTTCCGTGAGTCGCTTCAAAGATGGCATGACCTGTCTGGTAGTTGATATTTGCTCCCGGAGCGATGCCGATACCGCCTACCATGGCCGCCAGTTGGTCGGAAACGTAGTCTCCGTTGAGGTTTAAGGTGGCTATCACGGAATATTCTTCGGGAATCAGGAGTGTATTTTGCAAGAAAGCATCCGCAATGCAATCTTTTATCACCAGTCTGCTATCTGCCAAGGCATCGCCAAATTCACGTTGCGCCAGTTCGTAGCCCCATTTTTTGAAACCACCTTCGGTAAACTTCATAATATTCCCTTTATGCACCAACGTTACGGAAGGCAAATGATGGTCGAGCGCATACTGGCAGGCAGCACGTACAAGACGCTCCGTGCCCTCACGTGATACAGGTTTCACACCGAAAGAAGAGGTTTCCGGGAAACGGACTTTTGTCACGCCCATTTCGTCTTTCAGGAATTGATAGAACTTTTCAGCTTCCGGAGTTCCGGCTTCCCATTCGATACCTGCATAAATATCTTCCGTATTTTCACGGAACACACACATGTTCACTTTCTCCGGTGATTTGACAGGCGACTGTACTCCCTGATACCAACGAACCGGACGAAGACAGACGTATAAATCAAGTGTCTGACGCAGTGCTACGTTCAACGAACGGATTCCACCTCCGACAGGAGTTGTCAACGGACCTTTGATTCCTACCAGGTATTCCTGAAAGGTTTCCATTGTTTCATCCGGCAACCAGGAACCAGTCGCGTTGAAGGCACGTTCTCCCGCCAACACTTCTTTCCATTCGATCCGACGTTTGCCGCCGTATGCTTTCCGGATAGCTGCGTCCACTACGGCTTGCATGGCAGGAGTTACTTCGGCTCCTACTCCATCGCCGGTAATATAAGGTACGGTAGGCACATCGGGTACCAACAGCGTACCATCTGTTTGCATAGTTATTTTGCTCATTTTTTATCTTGCATTTAAGGCAGAACCGGCACGGAACCAGGCTATCTGCTGTTCATTATAGGTATGTTGCACTTCAAAACTTTCTTTCGTTCCGTCTTCGTGATGAAGAATAATCGTCAGATTGCGCCCCGGTGCGAAATGGACTAAGCCTGATACGGACAGAAGATCGTGTTCCCGAATCTTGTCATAGTCTGCTTTATCTACAAAAGTAAGAGCAAGCATTCCTTGTTTTTTCAGATTTGTTTCGTGGATACGGGCAAAACTCTTAGCCAAAATGACACGTACATTGAGGAAGCGTGGTTCCATGGCTGCATGTTCACGGCTGGAACCTTCTCCATAATTCTCCTCGGCAACAACAATAGACGGAATACCTTCGGATTTATACATCTTTGCCGTACCGGAAACTGTTCCATAAGTATTTGTCGAACGATTCCAAACACAGTTCGTTTCACCATTGAAAGCATTGACAGCTCCCATCAGCATATTGTCGGAAATATTCTCCAAATGCCCCCGGAAGCGGAGCCACGGACCTGCCATAGAGATATGGTCGGTAGTACATTTTCCCTGTGCTTTAATCAATAAAGGCATGTTCAGCAAGTCCTGTCCGTCCCATGCCGGGAAAGGAGTCAGAAGCTGAAGACGTTGGGAATCCGGTTTTACCCTGATTTCCGTTTTTGCTCCGTGCGGGGCAATATACCCTTCATTTCCCTGTTCAAAACCTTTCAAGGGGAGTTCATCTCCTACAGGCTCGGAGAGTTTCACTTTTTCTCCGTTATGATTCACCAGTCTGTCTTTCAACGGGTTGAAACAGAGATCACCGGCTATTGTTAACGCCATCGTTAGTTCCGGAGAAGCTACAAACGCGTATGTGTTGGGATTACCGTCAGCGCGTTTGGCAAAATTACGATTGAAAGAGGTGACGATTGAGTTTTTTCGTGTCGGATCGTCCGTCTGACGTTTCCACTGACCGATACAAGGTCCACAGGCATTTGCCATAATCGTGGCTCCCAGCCGTTCAAAAGCTTCAATCATACCGTCTCTTTCGGCAGTAGCCCGGATTTGCTCCGAACCCGGATTGACAATCAGCGGAGAAGCGACGCTCAAATTCTTTTCTGTCACTTGCTTTGCCAGAGAAGCTGCACGGCTCAAATCCTGATAAGAAGAATTGGTACATGAACCTATCAAGCCCACCTCCATTTTACGGGGGTAGCCGTTCAATAACACTTTTTCTGCAAATTCAGAGATGGGAGTAGCGGCATCCGGTGTAAACGGCCCGTTTATATAAGGTTCGAGTTCTGACAAATCTATTTCAATCACACGGTCGTAATAGTTGGATGGTTCGTCGGTCACAATGTCGTCTGCACGAAGATCTGCATCAACAGATTCAGCCCAATCAACTACACAATCTCTTCCGGTAGCTCTCAAATAAGTAGCCATGCGCCCGTCAAAGGGGAACAAAGAGGTAGTAGCTCCAACTTCGGCACCCATATTGCAAATGGTAGCTTTCCCGGTAGCAGAAAGGGATTCGGTTCCGGGACCAAAATATTCGATAATAGCATTCGTTCCTCCTTTTACGGTAAGGATGCCGGCCAATTTCAGGATTACATCTTTCGGAGAGGTCCAACCGCTTAGTTTTCCGGTCAGACGGACACCGATAATCTTCGGCATTTTCAGCTCCCATTCCATTCCTGTCATCACATCCACGGCATCCGCTCCACCGACACCGATAGCCACCATGCCCAGTCCGCCTGCATTAGGCGTATGAGAGTCTGTTCCCACCATCATACCGCCGGGGAAAGCATAGTTTTCGAGCACTACCTGATGGATAATTCCTGCTCCCGGTTTCCAGAAGCCGATGCCATAACGGGAAGATACATCACGGAGGAAATCGTATACTTCTTCATTGGTCAGTCTTGCCGTAGCAATATCCGCCTTTGCACCTTTATACGCCTGTATCAAGTGATCGCAATGCACTGTCGAAGGCACAGCCACCTGATCCTTACCTGCATTCATAAATTGAAGCAAAGCCATCTGCGCAGTTGCATCCTGCATAGCCACACGATCGGGACGGAAATTCACATAATCCTCCCCCCGTTTGTAATCTTTCAAATCGGCTACATCATACAGATGAGCATACAAAATCTTCTCGGCCAACGTCAAAGGGCGTTTTAGTATAGCCCGTACGTGTTCTACCTTTCCTTTATAAGCAGCGTAGAAAGCTTCTAACATAGTCACATCATATACCATATTGCTTTTTGTTTTTTTAGTCTATCTATTAAAATAACGAACGACGTTCGAGTAATGTTTAACAAAATGAAATATTTTTTCTACCCGGAACGAAGATTTGTTACCTTTGCGCCTATTATGAGTAATAATCCGAAAAGTCCCATTATAGACCTTCAGCAACAGCAACTCCTCCTGCGGATGGAGTATGAATATGAGAAGGAAGAATTTAAGCGGCAGACCGAAACAATGGGTGTTGCCCGTAAAGTGAAGCGCGGTCTCTGCTGGTATCCTGTCTCTCTTGGCCGAAGTTACTACAATTCGCTGAATCAGCTTGTAATAGATATTACACGGACCGAAAATAAAGAAATAGAGCATTCCTTTGAGTTCGGCCGTCCTGTTTGCTTTTTCCACCAGTCATTCGAAGGAAAAGTGAAGTATATGGATTTCATCGCTACCGTCAGCTTTGCCGACGAAGAACGAATGGTCGTAGTACTCCCCGGAGCGGGAGCTTTAGCGGAACTGCAAACTGACGGTATACTGGGGGTACAACTTTATTTTGACGAAACATCGTACCGGGCCATGTTCGAGGCACTGGAAGACACGATACGTGCCAAGGACAACCGCCTGGCGGAACTGCGCGACATTTTGCTGGGTACCCAAAAGCCGGGATTCCGCGAATTATATCCTGTCCGCTTTCCATGGCTGAACAGTACACAGGAAACAGCAGTCAACAAGGTGCTCTGTACGCGTGACGTATCTATTGTTCACGGTCCTCCGGGAACCGGAAAGACAACGACTCTTGTCGAAGCGATTTACGAAACATTGCACCGGGAACCACAAGTGCTTGTCTGTGCGCAAAGCAACACGGCTGTCGACTGGATTTGTGAGAAACTGGTAGACCGAGGAGTACCCGTGCTCCGTATTGGAAATCCAACCCGAGTCAACGACAAAATGCTTTCATCCACCTACGAACGCCGGTTTGAAAGTCATCCTGCCTATCCGGAGCTTTGGGGAATCCGTAAATCTATCCGCGAAATGGGTAGCCGGATGCGCCGGGGTAGTTATTCTGAACGGGAAGGAATGCGTAATCGCATGAGTCGTCTCCGCGACCGTGCCACGGAGTTGGAAATACAAATCAATGCCGATCTTTTCGACAGTGCCCGCGTTATTGCTTCTACCCTAGTCAGCAGCAATCACCGCCTGCTCAACGGACGTCGTTTTCCGACTTTATTCATCGACGAAGCTGCACAAGCCCTCGAAGCTGCCTGCTGGATCGCTATCCGCAAAGCAGACCGGGTCATCCTTGCAGGAGATCATTGTCAACTTCCGCCGACTATCAAATGTATAGAAGCCTCCCGTGGAGGATTGGATCATACATTAATGGAAAAAGTCGTTCAGCAGGAAGCCAATCTATTACTACAGGAACTGGAAGCATATATCGAACGTATCGGCAAAGAACGGATACTGGATGAAAGAATTGATTTCGGTCTGATTTCACCCTACAAAGCGCAAGTGCAATATTTGAGGGGAAAGATCAAAGGGAATAGCTTTTTACGTCCCTTCCGCAGCCTCATCACCGTAAACACGGTAGACGGTTTTCAGGGACAGGAGAGAGATGTTATTTTCATCAGTCTTGTACGTGCCAACGAGGATGGACAGATTGGCTTCCTGAATGATTTGCGAAGAATGAATGTAGCGATTACAAGGGCACGAATGAAGCTTGTTATATTAGGAGATGCCTCCACCCTTACCAAACATCCTTTCTATAAAAGACTGATGTTATTCATTAAAAAGGAGGATTAAATTTAATCCTCCTTTTAACAAAGTGCACTTTCTCACGAAACCGCACTTCGTTTTAACACAAACAAAACAAACAATATTTTATTTCACATCAGTACTATTCTTTATTTAAGAAGTCAATAAATGACTTTTATTTTCAATATACAAATACAGATCTTAAAAAGAAATATCAACTTCCACAAAGGTAAAACACACTAAATCACCACTTCTGAAAAATCAAAAGCAGCGTCATTCGTTTATCTATTTAGTGATGTTAATCATTCTTCAGGGCTGGTTAAGTTAATTCATACTTCTCGTTTATTTTATCTGATGACGCAAAGATAAACATAAACTTGCATTTTTTGTCCATATAATCAATATATTTTTGAAAAAAAATTTCGGCAAGCCTCATTTGTTCATTTCTAAATCTCTTTTTAACAAAAAAAAGAGAGAAAGCAAACAGCCCTCTCCCTTTTAGAAACTTGTATAATTTATCCAGTTTAATTATTTTCCGGACGAAGTTTACGAACAGTTACAGCAGTCTGCCACATTTCGCTTTCACGTAGTTGACGGAGCTCTTCATTCAATTTTTCACGATAATCAGGTTGTGAATTACTATCGATAGAAATCTGTGCTTCGTTACCAGTCTTGACGCTATGATACAACTTTTCAACTACCGGTTTGATAGCGTCGTGGAAAGGGCCCATCCAATCAAGAGCACCACGTTGAGCAGTAGTAGAACAGTTAGCGTACATCCAGTCCATACCGTTCTTTGCAAACAACGGCATCAATGACTGTGTCAGTTCTTCCACTGTTTCATTGAATGCTTCAGAAGGACTATGACCGTTTTCACGCA
>PPYE01434444.1_pt1 | contig 13344 bp, 14 predicted proteins | sample 1559881 | NCBI WGS metagenome assembly PPYE01 (sample SAMN08240022, study PRJNA423297) | Human gut metagenome, whole genome shotgun sequencing project.
GGTCATAGGGGACCGGTGGGATGGCGTAGAGCCGACGCTCCAGAGCTTCCAGCGCCGGGGGACGCACCCCTTCCGGCTGGGGCAGCACCTCCGGTGTGGCTACCGGCACCCCCAGTTTCCGAGCCAGGGCCCGCAGCTGGTGATACAGGGCGTCGGACAGGGCAAATAAGCTCTCCCGGCGAGGGTCGGCAGGGTCTAACGTCAGGGTGACGGTGACCTGTTCCCCTTGCAGCAGCATCTGCTCCAACAGCAGCAGCTTGTCCTGGGAGAGAAAGTCAAAGCCGTCTAAGTAAAACCGTCCCCCCTCAAACAGCCGGTGCTCCGCCGCCAGCCGGGCGGCTTTGGGCAGATCCTCCAGGGGGTCGGAAAACCGCCGCTGGAGCAGCCCCTGGTACTCGGCGTACACTGCCGCCGTGTCCAGCAGCTTGGAGCGCAGGCTGCCTTGAGGCAGGGTGCGGGCAAAGTCCTCCAACCCGGACACCTCCATCCCGGCGGATTGCAGCTGCTCCACCGTTTGGAGCATGGCGGGAGCCAGCCGGCTCCGGGAGGCCGGGGAGGCGTACACCTTCAGCAGCGGCCCCGCCTGTTCCAGGGCCAGCTGCATCAACAGCAGCTTCTGCCTGGCGTCGGCGGCGGGGCGGCCCTGGGGGTAGTAGCGGGCCGCCAGCCGGGAGGCCAGCCGGGAAAAACCGGTGACCTGGATTTTGGAGAAAGCCCTGGCACCCAGGGTGCGGTAACAGCGCCGCTCCCCCTCGAAGGTGGACTGGTCCGGCAGCAGCAGGTAAACCGGGCGGCCGGACTTCGGCAGGGCGGCCAGCTGAGAAAGCACCCGCTGGGTCTTGCCGCTGTGGCTGCGGCCGAGAAGAAAGGTAAGCATAGTGACCTCCTGGAAAATTGGAACGTGTTTTTTATGAAAGCAAAATGTTTTATGGACAAGGCCCGCCGGGCAGAGGGAACCCCTTTCGGCCAGCTGCCGAAAAAAGCTGGGATTTCTCTGCTTCCCTTTCCTCTGGCGGCAGGGCAGCCGGGCCGAAACAGGCTACTGCCCCGTCACCCAGTTCCACAAAGCCATCAGCCCATCCAGCAGGGCGAAGCGGATCTCGTAGTCCTCCGGGTGGGTGAGCATCTCCTTTTGCTGGCTGCTCATCCCCTCCTCCAGCGCCACGCTGCTGTCCAGACACACCGCCGGGTAGAGCACGCAGAACCAGTTGTGCCCTTCCCCCTCCCCCAGCTGGATGCGCACCGCCTGGTACTCTCCGGCGGGAAGGGTGTACCCCTCATAGCTCACCGCCGGGAAGGACAGCGCCCCCACCTCTCCGGTAATGGGAAGGGTGCAGCCCTGTGCGGCGACGGTTTGCCGGGCGGTGTCCAGCATCTGGGGCAGCAAGCGGCCCGCCAGCTCTTGGGCTTGTTCCAGGCTCTCCGCCTGGGACAGGGTTTGGCCGTATTCCGACACTAACGCATCCCGCACCGCCAGTTTCACTGCCTGGTCTTGAGGGTCGTCGGAATCCGCCACAATGTGCAGCCGCAGCACGCTTTGGGTCAGCCCTTCCCGCTGCTGCCCCACCTGGGCCAGATTCCAACCCATGGCGGCAATCCCTGCCGCCAGCAGCCCCGCCGCCAAAGAAAGAAGGATTCGTTTTACCATAAAGCCACCTCATTCCACCCGATTTCGTAGGACAGTATGAGGCGGCTTTGGGCCTTTTATTCTATTTTATCATTTTCTTGGGGCAAAATCTCCACACCACGGTTCACCGGCCGTACCGCCGCTGAAAAAGGCAGGTGGGAGACGCTTTCCAGCTGCTCCTGGGCTTCCTTTAAGGTGGGGAAGATGCCGTACACCGCCGAACCGCTGCCGGTCATCCTGGCTCCCAGGGCCCCGGCTTTCAGCATCCGCTGCCCCAGCAGCTCCACCTCCGGCACCCCGCACACCGGCTCCAGGGCGTTGACCAGATGAGCCGCCGTCTCCACCGGGTCGTTTTGTTTGACCCCTTCCAGCAGCCGCTCAAACTCCTCTCCCAGGGACGGCTTTTCTTCCAAAGCGTCGTAGGCGGCAAAGGCGGCCTTGGTGGACACCCCGGCAATGGGCTTGCCGATCAAAAAGGCCCCGGCGGTGTACTCCGGCAGGGGGGTGAGCTTCTCCCCGATGCCCTCCACCAGCTGGGTTCCTCCGGTGAGGCAGAAGGGGATGTCCGCCCCCAGCTGCACCCCGATGTGGCAGAGTTGCTGCTGGGAAAGGTTTAACTTCAGCAGGGCGTTCAACCCTGCCAAGGCGGCGGCGCCGTCGGCGCTTCCTCCGGCCATCCCCGCCTCCATAGGCAGGTGCTTTTCCAGATGGAAGGTCAAGCCAGTTTGGGGACGGCCGGTTTCTTCCAGCAGCTTTCTGGCGCATTTCAACACCAGGTTGGTCTCGTCGGCGGGGACTCCGGGGTCGTTACAGGTGAGCCGCAGCCCCTGCCCCTCTTCGGTGATGGTGAGAAGGTCAAACACCCCCACCGACTGCATCACCATCCGCAGGTCGTGGTAGCCCCGCTCATCCCGGCCCAGGATTTCCAGGCCAAGATTCAGTTTTCCGTAGGCTTTTACAGTAATCCGGTTCACAGCGTTTCCTCCTGACATTGCCGGACAAAGCGCTGGATGCGCTTTAAGGCTTCTTTGAGGTGGTTGATGGAGTAGGAATAGGAAATCCGCACATGGCCTTCCCCGCACTCCCCAAAGGCGTTGCCGGGCACCACTGCCACCCGCTCTTTCTGGAGCAGTTTCTCACAGAACTCCTCGCTGGTGAGACCGGTGGATTGGATGGAGGGAAAGACGTAAAAAGCCCCTTCCGGCTCAAAGCAGCTCAGCCCCATTTTGTTTAAGGCGTCCACCAGATACCGCCGGCGGAGGTTGTACTCCTGGCGCATCTCTTCCACGCTGGACATGCAGCTTTTCAGCGCTTCCACCGCCGCATACTGGCTCATGGTGGGGGCGCTCATAATGGCGTACTGGTGAATCTTCACCATCAGCCCGATGATGGGGGCAGGCCCGGCGGCGTACCCCAACCGCCAGCCGGTCATGGCAAAGGACTTGGAAAAGCCGTTGATCACCACCGTCCGCTGGGCCATCCCCGGCAGGGAGGCAATGGAGACGTGTTTGCCGGAGTAGGTCAGCTCGGAGTAGATCTCGTCGCTGAGCACCAGCAGGTCGTGCTTTTCAATCACCGGGGCAATGGCCTCCAAATCTTCCTTTTTCATCACCCCGCCGGTGGGGTTGTTGGGATAGGGCAGCACCAGCAGCTTGGTGCTGGGGGTAATCTTTTCTTCCAGCTCCTGCGGGGTGAGCCGGAACTGGTTTTCCGCCTTGGTTTGGATAATCACCGGCGTACCCCCTGCCAGCTGGACAATGGGGTCGTAGCAGACAAAGCTGGGCTGAGGGATCAGCACTTCGTCCCCCGGCTGCACCAAAGCCCGGACGCACAGGTCGATGGCTTCGCTGCCCCCCACCGACACCAAAATCTCATCCTTGGGATGGTACTCCACCCCCACCGCATTTTTCAGATACCGGGCGATCTCCTGGCGCAGCGGAAGCAGCCCGGCATTGGCGGTGTACCAGGTCTGGCCCTTTTCCAGGGTACGGATAGCTTCCTGACGGATGGCCCAGGGGGTTTTAAAATCCGGTTCCCCCACCCCCAGGCTGATGACGTGGTCCATCTCGGCGGCGATGTCGAAAAACCGCCGGATACCGCTGGGCTTTAACCCGTTGGCCACCGGGGAAAGATACTTCTCGTAGTCCATCAGAACCCCTCGCTCCGCTGGTCCGGTTCTTCCCGGTTCATAAAAAGCCCCCGCTCCTTGTAGCGGCTGAGCAGGAAGTGGGTCTTGGTGGAAAGCACCGAATCCAGGGTGCTTAACCGGGTGGCCACAAACATGGCGATGTCCTTGAACCCCTTGCCCTTGACCACCACCGCCAAGTCGTAGCCGCCGCTCATTAAGTACACCGAATCCACCTCGTCAAAGTTCGCCACAATCTGGGCAATGGCGTCAAACCCCATGTCCTTTTTGGGGGTGACCCGCAGCTCAATGATGGCGGTGACCAAATCCTGGTCCGCCTTTTCCTCGTCGATGATGGCCTGGTAGCCCCGGATGATGCCGGACTGCTCATACTCTTCCATCTGTTTTGCCACCGCTTCAGGGGTGGTGTTCAGCATGGCCGCCAGCTCTTCTTCGGTGAGCCGGGCGTTCTGCTGCAAAAGGGAAAGCAATTTGTCTTTCATTACCCTCATCCTTTCCGCCGTTGTATTGGGCTTATTATAACATTTTAAGGGAGGTTTTTCAATCGGCGGCCCCAAGGGGCGCAGCAAAAAGCGCCCTCCCGGAAAACCGGAAAGGCGCAAACCTGTTTTAATTAAAGATAAGCCAAAAAGTAGGAGGAAGCACAGGTGCAGATAAAAACTACGCCAAGCACCGTGCTTACGATTCCCAGCACCAAACCTGCAATGGCAAGGCCCCGGCCTCGCTGGTTGTTCCGGGCGGAGGAGGAAAGGCCCAAGCCGGAAAGAACCAAGGCCACAACACCCATAATGCCCATGATATAGAAAAAGATAGACACCAGCCCCACTACAAATCCGGCCACGCACAGCCCGTTCATCCGCCGGGTATCCGGAGCATACTGCATGGAATACTGATACTGATAGCTCTGGCTTTGCATAGGTTCGGCGTTGTACACCGGGGGCTGCTGAGGTTGACTGGTTTCCGGCTGACCGGGGTTGGCCTGGGCAGCGCTGGGCGCCGCTTCCGGCTGGGCCGGTTCCAGGTTGGGCTGTTGGGAAGCTGCCGGCTGGGTGGACTGGCCGCAGTCCGGGCAGAACACAGCGTCATCCGGAATTTGATGGCCGCAGTTAGGACAAAACATGATGCTCTTTCTCCTTTGGAAATTGAAATTTTTGCTTTTCTTTTAGTTTGCCATGAAACGAAAAGTTTGTCAAGGGAAAGATCCTCCTTGGGAAACTATGTTTCCTCCGCTCCTGCTCGGATTACAAACTTTAAACTGCGTCTTGGAACTCTTTTTGATATTGCTGATACGCTTTTCTCATGGCAAGGGTAACGTCCCGGTTCTTTTTCATCAAAATTACCCCCGGCACAGCGCAGAAAAAGGCGCACAATAAAATCAATATGCCGATCTCCGCCGAACCCAGTCCGATAAAAAAGAAGAGAGCGGTCAACAATAAGGCGGCAGTAACGGCCATCAGAACAGCAATCCCCACCGCTTTACCGTAGTAACCTTCCACATAGCGGTAATCCCGATAGAAATCCGCCTGATCTTTAATCACTTTCACATAAAGGTAATCGTTTTTCCCGCCGGTCCGTTCCGGAACGGTGCTTTTTCCGCAAACAGGGCACATCTTGGCTTGATTGGGAATGATCTTTTCGCAATGAGGGCAAACTATATTACTTTTCTCCTTTTTAACACAAATTTCTTGTTTTTCTTTTATTTTGCCATGAAATGAAAGGTTTGTCAAGACACAAGATCCCCCCTTTTTAAAACGATGCGCAAAAACAGAGTGTTTCCTCTGTAAATAGGAAGCCGTTTCTGTTATAATTGAACTATCAAAATTGCACTTTGAAAAAGGAGCAGACATGAAAAACTTCAACATCCCCGCCGTACCTCCCACTACCAGCAAAAGCATCCGCTTTCCCAACGACGTCATTGAACAGGTAGAAGCCCAAATCCAGGGCAAAGACTGCACCTTCACCGCCTTCGTAGTGGAAGCGGTGCGGTGGGCGCTGGAAAATTTGGAAGAACAGCGGCAGAAAAAAGCCGGTTTTTCTCAAACGCCCCGGGAATAATCCTGCCGCTCCCTGCCATACTAACCCAAGACAGCACACTGTCACGTTACAAGGAGGTTTTTATGGTATGAAAAAAATGATCCTTGCTCTGTCCCTCTGTCTCTGCCTGCTGGTGGGAACAGGATGCTCTGCGGCCGGCGACACGGCGGAAGACATCGGCGACGGGGCCAGCCGCCTGCTGGAAGACGGCGGCGATATGGTCAGCGATTTGGGAGACACCGCCAGCGACCTGCTGGAGGACGGCGGCAATGCCGTCAGTGAAATCGGTGACTCGGTCAGCGATGCCGTCAGCGACAGCGACAACAATCTGAACACCCCCGCCAACGCCACTGCCCAGGTCCCCCTGGGCGATGTGTCGGGGTATTCTACGGTAGCCCAGGGCTGGGGGCAGGGGAAAAATGTGGACGGGGAAAACCGTCCCGAGGCCTGCCTGCAGTACCAGCAGAAATACGGCGAACTGGGGGGCGTCTTTCTGGGAGCGGATGAGCCGGTGATGACCCTCACCTTTGACGAAGGGTACGAAAACGGCTACACGGCGCAAATCCTGGACACCTTGAAGGAAAAACAGGTCAGCGCCGTGTTTTTCTGCACCTTGGATTATATTGACGGCAACCCGGAGCTGGTGCAGCGGATGATTGACGAAGGCCATGTGGTGGCCAACCACTCCGCCAGCCACGCCTCCACCCCCACCCTCACCGCAGAAGAAGTGGCCCAGGAAATCCAGGAGGTGCACCAGGTGGTGCAGGAGGAGTTCGGCTACACCATGACCCTGTTCCGCAACCCGGAAGGCAGCTTCTGTGAGCGGGATTTGGCCATTGCCCAGGCGCTGGGGTATGAGAGCGTATTCTGGAGCTTTGCCTATGTGGACTGGGTGGTGGACGACCAGCCCGACCCGGCGGAAAGTCTCACCCGGCTGGTGGAGGCGGTGCATCCGGGAGCCATTTACCTGCTGCATCCGGTGAGTTCCACCAATGCGGCGATTTTAGGGGATTTTATTGACCAGGCAAGGGAACAGGGGTATGAGTTTACCAGTGAAATCACCCCGTTGGAAACTTGAAGTTTGGATCAAACCTTTTTAAAGGTTTGCGGGTGCAGGGCAGAGCCCTGCAAACAATCCTTAAATGTTTTCAAGGGTCTTAGGCAGATGGCTCTTGTAGCTCCGGTCGGTGGAAATCGGAGCCGGAATCCGCCCGGCGAAGCTGCCGCAGGCAGCCAGCAAGGGTCTCTCCGGAATGCCCTTGATAAAACTTACAAACTTGTGGGGTTTCACCCCACACCCCGAAAAACTTTTTGAAGAAAAGCGAAACAAACCTTCGGTATGTTTCTAACAAAAAACTTCAAGTTTCCCCCAGCACCATAGGCTGCACCTGTTTCCCTTCCAGCGCCCCCCACAGCGTCTCCTCCAACCGGCTGAAATCCGCCACCAAACTGGTGGGCTTCTTGGCGCTGTTATCCTGCCGGTAGGGGACAAAATAGTAGTGCTTGCGGTTTTGCAGCGCCGCCAGGTTTTGGGCGGCTCCCGCCAAGGCGTCGTTGGTGGACACCCCCACCACCACCGGCCTGCCGTTGCGCAGATGGCTCTTCACCGCCATGGTCACCGGGGTGTCCACAATGGAGTGGGCCAGCTTTGCCAGGGTGTTGCCGGTGCAGGGAACCACCGCCAGAATGTCGGTCATCCCCTTAGGGCCGATGGGCTCCGCCTGAGGAATGGTGAGGATAGGGTCCCGGCCGCTGAGCTGTTTCAGTCGTGCCAGATGGTCCGCCGCTTTCCCGAACCGGGTGTCCAGTCCGGCGGCATTGAAGGAAAAGATGGGCAGCAGGGAGAAATGCCGGGTTAGCCCTTCCAGCTGGGCGAACACCTTTTCAAAGGTGCAGAAGGAGCCGGTGACGCACACCCCCAAAACCGGTTTGCTCATGCCCGCTCCCCTCCTTCCGGCCAATGTTCCTGCAAGATCTCCCGAACCGTTTCTCCCAACAGCCGTCCCGCCTGCACCGGGAACCACTTTCCCGGCAGCCCCGGCTCCAACCGGGCGGAAACATCCAATTCCCGGGCGGCGGCAAAGTCCACCCCGCCGGGAGCGGAAGCCAAATCCAGCACCAACACCCCGGCATGGAGGGCGGCCAGTTCCTTTCTGCCCAGCACCGGGGCGGGAATGGTGTTGATGACCAGCTCCGCCCGGCCCAGGGCTGGTTCCATCTGCTCCAAGGGCACCGCTTCCGCTCCCGCCTGTTCTGCCAAATCAAGCTGAGCGGAGCTGCGGGCAGCGACAGCGACCTTTGCCCCCCGGTCTTTTAACACCGGCCAAAGGGCCTTTGCCACTCGGCCGCCCCCCAGCACCAGTACCTGCTTGCCTTTCAGGAAGATCCCGTCCTCCATTCCCAGCAGCACCGGCACCGCTTGGGCGGTGAGCTTGGCGTTTTCCCACACCAGGCTCTCCCGCTCCATCACATCCTCCACTGGATAGCCCAGGGAGCAGATGGTGTCCCGATGAGGTTTGGAAAAGGCCCCGCCCACCACCAGTCCTCCCGGCTTGACCCGGCTCAGCAGGGGAATCAGCTCCAGGGGCGGCCCTTCCAGCACCGGCACCTGTCCGTGGCGCAAAGCGGGAAGGGGCAGAAGCAGCCCGTCGTAGGAAAGACCGGTGGGATTTCCTTCCCCCAGGCCCAGGGTATCCAGCTGCCAGGGCTCTTTTCGGAGCACCGGCAGTAAGGCAAGCTGACGGCGGTCGCCCCCGGCAGCCAAAAGCGTTTTGTAAATCAAGAAAATCTCCTCCCATGGGAAAGAAATGCAGTTTCGTTTTTGGATATCCTATGAAGGGAAGGGGGAAATGGTGCCGGGAAAGCCCGGCCCTTTGAGGATATGTTTAAGTAAAGTTTAGGTCCAGCCTTTTAGGAAAACAAGATTGAAAATCTTTTTTCCGAAGGCATGGTGGGGTCGAATCCCACGCAGTGGATTCTAAGGGGCAAAGCCCCTGCAAAGAAATCGGAGTTGTTTGAAAGGGTCCGTGGCCGACAGGTACGCCTTTGGCGACCTGTCCAAGTTCGCTCTTTGCGGCCGGTCGGAATGGCCGCAATTTTGCTTCGCAAAAGCCGAGCGAACTTGCTGCAATCCTGTAGCCCAGCTGGTGGAAGCCGGAGCCGGAATCCGTCAATCCAATGGCCGCAGGCCGAGGATTGGTCGAGCCGGAAACCATAAAATCATAACCGAAATAGGCAAAGGAAAAGCGTGTCCTTTTGGGACACGCCTTTTTTCGTCTCGCAACAATATCAATTTACAGGCTCCTTGCCGCCCGTTATCTCATTCAGTCCTGGGAAGGTTCGCCGTCAGGGGAAACGCCGGCCTGCTCCACTGCCTGGTGATAGGCGGCCAGAATGCTTTCTTCCAGTTCCTTGCGTCCCTGTGCGGAGATGGGATGCACCACATCCCGATAGATTCCGGTCTCCTCTCGCCGGCTTGGCATGGCCACAAACAAGCGGTTTTGTCCTTCAATCACCTTGATGTCATGTATGGCAAGGGAATGATCCACCGTAATGGACACAACGGCCCGCAACCGGCCTTCATTCATCAGCTTGCGAATTTTGATATCGGTGATGTTCAACATAAGTTTACCTCCAAAAAGTGCTTATACAAGCCGTTCACGGCGGCCTGAATAGTCTATTCCGTCTCAGGAAAGTACTTCAGGAGTTGTATACACTATGATGTCCAACGCCAATCCATCCGATGATTCCTCTCGAGTGTCGATTTGTAAAGTGGGTTACAGAGGAGTACGGCAGCACTCCAAAACCTGGTTTAGCTTCAGCGGTCCGCCGAACAAATCAAGCGCACTGCCAATGGTAATGTGAATCCGATCATCTCCCAATCCTTTGATCTGCCGGATGTCCTCCAAGCTGTGGATGCCTCCGGCATAGGTGCAGGGGATCTTCCCCCAGCAGGACAAAAGTTTTACCAGACCCAGCTCCACGCCGGACTGTTTGCCCTCTGCGTCTACCCCGTGGATGAGAAACTCATCGCAGTAAACGCTTAAGCGGTCCAGCAAAGCCGGGGTCAGGGGAACCTGGGTAAATTTCTGCCAGCGGTCGGTGACGATGTAATATTCGCCGTCCTTCTTGCGGCAGCTCACGTCCAGCACCAGACGGTGCTTGGAGCAGACCTGCTCCAACCGGCGCAGACGCTCCCAGCACACCTCGCCGTCCCGGAACACATAGCTGGTGACGATGACATGGCTGGCGCCCCAATCCAGAAACTGCCCGGCGTTTTCCGGGGTGACTCCGCCTCCCAGCTGCAACCCGCCTGGAAAAGCAGAAAGAGCCAGCCTGGCCTGATTCAGGTCCGCCGGATAGTGGGGGCTGGTTTGGGGATTGAGCAGGATCACATGGCCTCCCCTGAGATTCAAATCCCGATACAGGGAAGCGTAGTAAGCGCCGTCGTAAAGGGAGACAAAGTTCTCCTGCGCCCGATCCCCCTCGTCCGAGAGGGCGCCGCCCACGATCTGTTTCACCTGCCCGTTATGAATGTCGATACATGGGCGAAATTGCAACTTTTGTTCTCCCTTCTACCGGCCGCCTGCCAGGGGAAAATCCCAGGCTCCGAGCCTCCGGTGCAAAAAACAAGTTTGTCCTTCTATTCCTATATTACCCTGTTCGTCCCAAAAAAGCAAGAGATTTTCTGTTCTTTGGCATTTTTCACAACATTTTTGTTGCTTTTCGGGCTCTCCCTTGTTTTTCAAAAAACATACAATACTTTTGAAATATTCGGCAGAATTACCTGGTCAAGTCCAGAGCAGAGAAAAGCCGGGATTCCCGAATGAAAGTTTTGCTGCAAATTTATGCAAATCCCGAAAGCGCCCTCGATTGAGAGGGGACTTTTCCACGGCATACAAAAAGCGGTTGACTCCGAAAAGAAGTCAACCGCCCTCAGTTCAATTCAACCGGCGCTTTTCAGCGAAGCTGTCCCCGGAACACAGGGGTCAGAGGTTTGTAAAGGAAGAACACCACAATCCCGCTGAGCAGTCCCTTCACCAAGGTAAAGGGAGCGTTAAAGACGCACAGGCACTGCAACAGGTCCCCGGCCCCCGGCCAGATGGCCCGGTACATCCCCAAAATGGCCTCCTCCGGCATAAAGTTCATGTACATGGGGTAGCTGATAAAGTAGTTCACCGGGATGCTCACCAGGGCCATAAACACCGCTCCGGCCACAGCCGCCAGCACGGCCCCGGCACGGTTTTGCATCTTCTTGTAAATCAGTCCCGCAGGGATCATCATGGCGGCGCCCATCAAAAAGTTGCACAGCTCCCCTACCCCGGCGGTGGTGGTAAAGAACAGGTTCACCAGGTTTTTCACCAGGCAGACCACAATCCCTTCCACCGGCCCCAGAGTAAAGGCGGCCAGCAGGGCGGGCAGCTCCGACAGATCCAGCTTGATGAAGCTGGGCATCAGGGGTACCGAGAAGCTGATGAACATCAGCACACTGGCCACGGCGGACAGCATGGCGCAGATGGCGATGTTCCGGACACTGAAATGATAACTGCGGTGGGTTTGGACATTTGCTAACATAATACCTTCTCCTTTTGGTCGCTGGGACAGCCCCGCTGCTGGTTCCGTCCCATGAAAAAAGCCTGCCGCCGGTCTGGCAACAGGGCTGCTAATGAGAAAAACCGAACCCAATGCATCGCCTTCGGAAACCTTCTTTGGCAGCAATCCCCGGGGATGCAGCAGGTGTAACAGTTCTTCTTTCATCCGGACTATACCGTTGGTCGGGGAGTTGCACCCCATCGGCCGGGAGAACCCGGTTCGCGGACTATACCGCCAGTCAAGAATTGCGGCGAAAACGCCGCTCACTTTGCCCTGAAGAATTGGGAGAATGGCTGGTTCTTCTCAATCCTTGATTTGGTTGTAATAATAGTATATGCCACAAAGGGAGATTTGTCAAGAGGGGGACGCCCCACGTTTCACCGCCAGAGAAGCGGGTGTTTTCCTATTTTTTACAGAACCCTAACCAAAGTTTTACCTGGCAGGGATAGCCGAAACCCACCTCTTTCTGTATACTAAAGGCAGGAAAAATATACCAGCAGCGAAAATCAGAAAAAATTATATAAGCCACGCTTTTTTGAAAAGCACTGATAAAACAGGATTATTACAAACAGTTAGAAGAAAGCGGGGCTCCTCTCCCGAAAATGTTCCGCTGCCTGCGTATTCTAAGAGAGAGAAAGGAGGGACCTTTTGTGTCCTCCCACCCGGAACACCAACTTTTAGAAGAGATTCGCGCTGCGCAAAAGGATACCGTCGCGGCAGACCGGCTGATCCGCCAATATCAAAACTTTATCTTTTCCCAAGCAAAGCGGTTTTCTCCCGGAGCCACCCACAGCCAGCAGGAAGAACACCAAAGCATCGCCATGCTGGCCTTTTACGAGGCGCTGCTGGGGTATCAAAAGCACCGTGGCAATTTCCTGTCCTACGCTGCCCGAACCATCCGCAGCCGCCTGATTGACCACTACCGCAAGGAAAAGCGACACCGGGGATTGGTTTCCCTGGAACTTCCCGCCGCAGAGGAAGACGGCCCCAGTCTGATGGATACCCTGCCGGAACCCACCGACCGGATTCAATCCCTCACCCACCGCCAGGCCAGCCGCCAGGAAATTGAGGAATTCGGCCGGCAGCTCCAGGCCTTTGGTCTCTCCTTTTCCCAGGTGGCGGAAAACTGCCCCAAACAGCAGCGCACCCTGGCCGCCTGCCAAAAGGTGCTGGCCGCCGCCCGCAGCCACCCGGAAACCCTGGAAAAGCTGGTCCGCACCAAAAAGCTGCCCATGAAGGAGCTGTCCGCCCTGGCAGGGGTGGAGGGAAAGACCATGGAGCGGCACCGCAGCTATCTCATCGCCATTCTGCTGGCCTTTACCAACGGATATGAAATCATACGGGGGCACCTTTACCATCTCTCCGCCCCACAGGAGGTGAAGCCGTGAACTATCTGGTATTGGAAACCCATCCCGCCTATGTGGTGGTGCTGGATGAACAAGGACGGTTTCTCAAAGCCGCCAATCAAAATTATCAGGTGGGCCAGCAGCTGAGCCAAATCATCCCCTTCCGACAGCCCAAACCGGAAATAAGCTGGGTCAAAAAGTCCATGGCCAGCCTGGCCGGACTGGCAGCCTGCCTCTGTCTGGTGCTGGGCGGATACTTTGGCTACTACCAGCCCAACTTCACCGCCTACGGCTCCCTACTGGTAGAAATCAACCCCCAGGTGGAGCTGACCCTTTCCCAAACCCACCGGGTGCTGGACCTGGGGGCGCAGAATGAGGACGGGCAGGTTTTAATAGAGGGCTACGACTACCAAAACAAAGACGGGGACACGGTAGTGGAGGAACTGGTGGCCCGAGCCATGGAGTTGGGCTTTCTTTCCAACGGGGAAAGCGTCACCCTGACGGTGCAGGGCCAGGATGCGGACTGGAACCGGCAGCAGGAAGATTCCGCCCGAAGCGCCCTGGAATCCCGGTACGGGGATGCCATCACCATCTACCTC
>PPYE01721466.1_pt1 | contig 13343 bp, 10 predicted proteins | sample 1559881 | NCBI WGS metagenome assembly PPYE01 (sample SAMN08240022, study PRJNA423297) | Human gut metagenome, whole genome shotgun sequencing project.
ATTTGGATGAGAAAGTGCTTATGCAAGCAAGCTTGCAACACACTCCCTCATTCAAACCAGCGCATGGCTGAACTGTAACATATTTTCTGTTTGCTCCGGTCAGGTCTCTGCCCGGCTGTCTGTCAAACGGATCTCATTCCGTCCTGATCTTAGCCCCATGGTAGAAGAAATCAAGGATATCTTTATATGTCTTTCCTGCCTTCGCCATACTGTGGGCACCGTTCTGGCTCATTCCAACACCATGTCCAAAGCCACCGCCGTATACACGGAATACAATACTTCCGTCCTCTGCTGTACGCTTTTCAATGGAAATAAAAGCACTTGGAAGGGACGCTGTTCCTGTCATCTGCGTTCCGTCCTGTTTCTTTATTACAAGTTCTGTATTTCCAAGCATACTTCTTACCTGACTCTGGCCTTTGATCTTGCAGCTTCCTCCATCTCCTTTTACTTCTACTTCGGAGGCAATCCCACCTAAACCTCTGGATACCACATTTACATCCGTCACATTTCCCACATCCGGGATCTGTTCTGAAAGAATACCTGCCTTTATATCTACATGCCACCGGAACATTGGATAAGAAGCATCATAAGAAGTAATATTCTGAGAACGTATGTATTCATCAAAGGTATCATTATCTTCCGCAGTCAGCTCCCTGGCACCTTTTTTGATCTGCATAGAACGCAGATATGGCAATGCTTCTCCTTCTTTGCCCCATACGCTTCCATCTGCCCCATGACCGCAGGAAGTGGAATAATAAAAAGCTTCTATAGGCTTATTGTTATAAAAAAGCATCTGGCCATAGGTTTCATTTACAGCCTGATCCGTCCGCTCACTGGTGTTGATATTGTTATAAACCTGGAAACTGGTGCTGTCATCTACATGGGCACCATACTGACCATAAGCATTTCCCTGGATCTGGCGGTAAGCATAGGTACGGGCGCATACTGCCTGTGCCTTTAACGCCTCTTTTTCATAAGAAGCAGGCATTTCACTTGGGACTACTTTCTTTAAATAATCTTCCAGATACAATTCATTAATAAGGACCAGGCCTCCCTCTTCTGCTTTGACTTCCACAGAACCGCTGTATACAGGCTGTCCCTGGCCACGTTCTAAGGAAGTAACGGTAATACCTTCACCGTCCTCTGGTTTTAAGGTCATACGGCCTTTTTCCAGCTTTTTATCTGTTGCTTCAAAGGTAAATGTATCTCCTTTTTTAAATGAACTGCTTTCATGATCCCCATTTTCTTTTTCGTATATCATTTCTCCATCACAATTTGCTGTAAGTTCAATGGTATCATGGAAGATCTGCTTAAACCCATTATCCATGATCAGCACACGGATAGTTTCTGCATCTAAAGGCTGCTCCAGGATCGCCGCACTAAGCTTCCCATCTGCTGCCACAAACTCCTGTAAGTCATAACCTACCAGGATACTTCCTTTTCCAAGAACCTGGAAATCACCATATGCCTTATATACATGGAAATTATCATCTAACGGAACACAGCCATAGCCTTCCAGTTCAATGGAATTATCTGTTACAGCAAGAACCTTTCCCCGGACCCGTTCTTTTTTCACTGTAACCTTTTTTAATTTACCTTTTTCCATATGCAGATCAGCTACACAGGATTTTAACTCATCCTTTTTTTTCTCCGCCTGGGAAACCAGCCTTCCTTCTGCTGTAAAGGTTCTTAAATATTTGCCGATATATACAGTAAACTGGTCGTTTTCTACATCTGAGATCCAGATATTCTTATAGACCGGCTTATCTTCTATAACCTGGGTCATGCCCGCTATTTCCTGTCCTCTGACCCAGAAGCGTATCTCATTGTCCAGGTATGCATCAAGAGCCAGCCCCTGGAATCCGAAGTTGCCTTCTGTTGTATAAGCTGTCCAGCTGTCTGCCTGTTCCATATTGGAAGGAGTACCGAACAGGATAGCAGAGATTTCTTTCATGCTGCCTTCCTGATCCGTCTTTTCTACCACTGCCCTGTAAATATCCCACCAATCATTTCTGGCAAATGTTTTTTTCCTGTTCCAATGGGTCATTCCCACCTGTTTCTCTAAATCGCCGGAAACTTTCCCCATCATATAAGCTGTGTCTTCGTATGTAAGATTTCCCTGGGCCGATATAAGGGTAGCCGGTGTCACCTTCGGATCCAGATATCCTTTTTCATAGAGATAATCCATATATTTTACAAACCAGTTGCCTTTTTCTTTATCTGTAAATGCGGAAATTTCCCGGTCTGCTGCCATATTTTCCAGATTCCCAGGATCCTCAAATATCAGTGCCATAGCCTTGGCTGCCTCTGCCCTGGATATCCCCTCTGCCGGCGGCTCTGCTTTTACAATAAATATCATAAGAGCGATCACTGCCACCAGGATCCCGCTCATCCACAGGGTCATCTGCTTTTTAGTGATCTTCAGATCCTTTACATTTATTTTCCAGTTCATTTTCATAATGTCTTTATCACCTTATCAGCACGAATATCACTGGTATATCTTCTTTTTTAATATGTATGCGATCAGCGCATGCATTTCTGTTTCAATTTCTGCATTATGCCACAACGAAAGAAAGCAGCGAGAACCCCGCTGCTTTTATCTTCTGTGACCCCAAGATGCCGTCTCTTACTTATTGACGCCTAGCAATGCTAGGTGGGCAACCTCACTTAAACTTCTGCCTTCCACGCTTAAAAGGAGGCATGACATCCGCTTAAAAATATTGGAATCCCTTTAGTCTAATGTAGGTTCAAAATTGGTAAGAACTTCGCACATCCCAGGTGATCACATATGTGCTTCATTTATTATGGTGCTATTATAACCCAACATTTTATGTTTTTCAAGCCTGTTTTTTTAGTTAATATTGTTATATATTGTTAATATTTATCCTTTAATATTATTCAAGATTCTCAGGTCCAAAACCTTCTGGCAGCAGTTGTGATAAAGTATATATCTTCCACTCTTCTTCTGACTTTACCAGGATGATCTTAAAATCCGGCTTACAGAATTCCCGCATCACCTGGCGGCAGACGCCGCAGGGGGCACAGTAATCCTTTACTACTCCGTTTAAGCCGCCGCAAAGGGCAATGGCTGTAAAATCACGTTCTCCTTCACTGACTGCCTTAAAAAAGGCGCAGCGCTCTGCACATACAGAAGGGGTATAAGCGGCGTTTTCTATGTTATTTCCTGTATAGACAGCACCATTGCCGCAAAGAAGTACGGCTGATACGTGGAAATGAGAATAGGGGGCATAGGAGTTTTTAATACCTGCAAGGGATTTTACCGCCAGTTCCCTGATCTGATCTTTTGTAAGGGCATCTGAGGCAACAACAGTCTGTTTTTTTTCCATATTGCTTTCTCCTTTTCTACAATTCACGCATTAAAATCGGTGATCGGCCTTTCTTTGCATCTTTTTCACTTGCAAGCCTGCATTAAGGTACCTATATCACTTGAGAACGTTTTGAGGCGACCGTGACCATCGCCTACACTAATCCCACAAAGATTCCATCCACATACTCCCGCAGATTCTCAGGGCTTACAGTGACCTGTACACCCCTCTGTCCTGCGCTTACCATAATTGTATCATATAACTGGGCAGTTTCTTCAATATAAGTTGGAAATTTTTTCTTCATCCCAATAGGAGAACAGCCGCCACGGATATAACCGGTAATGCCTAACATATCCTTTACATGGATCATCTCAACTTTCTTTTCTCCGGCTGCTTTTGCCACCTTCTTTAAGTCCAGCTCCTCATCTACCGGGATACAGCATACAAGATATCCCTTTTTCTCCCCTTTTAACACAAGTGTCTTATACATCTGGTCATGATCGATCCCCATGAGGTCGGCAGCATGGCTGCCGGAAAGGTCATTTTCATCTACTTCATATGTTCCTGTCTCATAATGGATCCCTGCTGCGTCCAACAGCCTCATTACATTGGTCCTTACTTCTGATTCTGCTTTTTTTCCTTTCAAACTTATCACTCCCTGCATATTGGAAAGACACCCTGCGTTTTTCAGAGTGTCTTTTATATTTTTTATTATGATTACCTATTATCTCTTGGAATTTGCTTTTTCTACATGGATATGTTTGCCTTTAATGCGGGCATGGCTCATAGCATTTAATACATCTTCTGCATATTCAGCCGGTACATCTACGAAAGTATAACCATCATACATGTCAATACTTCCTACCAGACGTCCAGGAATACCGGATTCACCGGCAACTGCTCCCAGAATATCTCCCGGTGTTACACGCTGGGATTTACCAATATTGATAAACAGTCTTGCCATTCGTTCTTCGCCGCCGTTTAATACATAATCAACAGCTGCACGGTCAGTAGCCCCTTTACGACGGCCACTGTTCCTGCCACGGTCTCTGCCTCTGGAATTTCTTCCATAGCTGTCCAGATCGTCTAAGGATCTTGCAGGCATGTAATTGTCAATGATATCCTCATTATCATCGCCCATGCTCATTTTTAAAAGGGCTGCTGCCAGATCTAAGGAAGTATAATCATCTTCCATCAGCTTCTTTTCAATGATATTTACGATCTTTGTCAGATCTGTATCATTTAAAATGTCCTGAACCTGGTCTAAGATCTTGTCTGCCTTGATCTCGGTGATATCATTTAAGGATGGGATCGCCTGTGGAATGATCTTGGTCTTGCAGTAACGCTGGATATCACGGAGCTTGTAAACTTCCTTTCCAACTACCAGGCTGAATGCCTTTCCTTCTCTTCCCGCTCTTCCTGTACGTCCAATACGGTGTACATAATATTCATCATCCTGTGGGATATCGTAGTTAAATACTGCTTCTACATTTCCTACATCAATACCTCTTGCTGCCACATCTGTAGCGATCAGGATATCGGTGCGTCCGTTTCTGAAGCTTTCCATTACACGGTCACGCTGCACCTGTTTTAAATCACCATGAAGACCTTCTGCAAAATAACCTCTTCCTTGAAGAGCCTGGACCAGTTCATCTACCTGGCGCTTGGTGTTGCAGAATACAATAGACAGCTTTGGAGAGTACATGTCTAACAGACGGCACATAACCTCTACTTTGTTTTTTGGCTTTACTTCATAGTAATACTGGGTCACTTTCGGCACAGTCAGCTCTTTTTTGATCACGCGGACGGTTACCGGGTCTTTCTGGAATTTCTTTGCAATGTCTGCAATGGCCTGAGGCATGGTTGCGGAGAACATCAGTGTCTGGCGTTCTTCCGGCAGCTGGCTTAAGATGGTTTCCATATCCTCTAAAAAGCCCATATTTAACATTTCGTCTGCTTCGTCTAATACAACAGTATGTACATGGTCCATTTTTACGGTTTTACGGCGCATATGGTCCATAACACGTCCCGGAGTACCTACTACGATCTGGGTGCCGTCTTTTAAGGCGCGGATCTGGCGTACAATGTCCTGGCCGCCGTATACAGGCAGGACCTTGATGCCGTGCATGAATTTGGCAAAACGGCGTAGTTCCTCGGCAACCTGGATCGCAAGTTCTCTGGTTGGGAGAAGGACAACGGCCTGAAGCTTCTTTACCTTCGGGTCAACCTTCTGCAACAGAGGAAGTCCGAAAGCAGCTGTCTTTCCTGTTCCCGTCTGAGCCTGACCGATCATATCTCTGCCTTCTAATACAACAGGAATCGCCTGGGCCTGAATTGGAGAAGCTTCTTCAAAGCCCATCTCTGTAATGGCTCTTATGATACGGTCATCTAACTGTAATTCTTCAAATTTTGTAACATCCATTAATTGTTAATATCCTCATTTCTATTCTTTTCTTTCTATATCTTCTCTAAGTTCCGCAGGAATATGGGCCTTAACTTTTCAACATGTCATTGTCCACTGGCCTTCGGTTTGCACATGTTCGCCTGTGTCGGATTACATCCGCCACATTCGTACATCTGCACTCAGGATGTGGACAATCGACATGTTGAAAACGGCCCATATTTCTGCTGGGCTGTTCTCTTGCCTAAATCAGAGAACGCATTACTAAGTACATCGTTTTCGATATACTGGTTTATTCTCTTGCTTTAAATCAAAAAACACATCTCTTGCGTGTTTTTAATATGCAATAGCAAGAAAATGAGAGGTGAAACAGGCACGCACATGCAGGCCTTTCATCCTCTCACTTTCGTACGAACAATAACTATATCAGAGTTTTCTTTTTGTGTCAATGTAAGAACTTACACAACTGTTCTTCCTTACACTTCCTGAAAATAGCATTTTCACAAAAACGTCAGTTAAAACTGCACGATATCCTTGATCTCAGCAGCTTTTTCCACATTTTCAGCATAAAGGACGGGACCTTCGCCGTGATAATCTCTCTGGTATTCTACGCCAACCTTGGCGCGTACCTTTACCCATTCTTTGGTCTTATACTTTTCTGCATCTTTCCATTTGCACATAAAGCCTAAAAATGTCATATCTGCCTCACAGCAGGTCATAGCCATACGTCCCGGAACAAACTGCCCCTTTGGAAATTTAGGGCTTTTTAATACCATTGCAGTAAACTCAACGGTCTTTCCTTTGTATCGCTCCGGCTGATCCATGCAGTCAATGTACCAGATACCGTAATCTTCCGGTTTGATCTGGATCACATCTGCATTAATATCGTATGGAAGGTCTTCTTCCAGAGTTGCCTGCTCGATCTCGCCATTCTTGTCTTCCAGAACAATCTCGCTTTCGCGGCTCATGGCACGGATGGTACGGCGGTAAGAAGTCAGCTTCTCATCTGCAATGCCGTCACAGCGGTTTACAATGACCAGTTCAGAATTACGAAGCATTGCACCAAGGAGCGGCTTCATATTCTGGATGTACAGATCAAAGGTAGAACCATCGATAATGGTGATCTGCTGGTAAATGTTCCAGTCATCCGGCAATGTCAGCTCATCCTGATTCCACATGCCATTCCACTCTAAAAGGACACGCTCCGGACGGTAGATCACTTCCAGCTCATTTAAGTAAGCTGGAGTCAGCTTGGAAAGTTCATCTACATATACAACTGCAGTCTGATGCTTTTTTAACTTCTTTTCATCATATTCTGTATCCCCTTCTTCGCAGACGATCAGAAGTGTCTTTCCCTCTGTCTGGAAGTATTCCTGATCCATGGTAAATTCCAGGAACTGGGTTTTTCCGGCTTCCAGAAAACCATTGATCAGAAAAACAGGCATTACATCTTCATCTATCTCGTTATTTCCCATTCTAAAACCTCATTAGCCTCTTCCGAATACTTTGTTTAATTCCTCTTCCTTCAGGCTTGCACCGATGACGCAGACCTTACCTGTATAATCCGGCTTTCCATCACGGATCTCATACTGCTCTGGTACCAGGTCAAAATACAGCCATTCACCAGGATTCTCTGTAGGAAGCATTCCCTTTGCTCTTAAAACATCACCAAATTCCTTAGTCTCTGCCAGACGTTTTAAGATATCTTCCAGCTGATCCTTTGTTACAGGAACAATGGTCTCCATTCCCCAGCTGGTAAATACTTCGTCTGCATGATGGTGATGATGATGCTCGTGATCATGGTCATGGCCGCAGCAACACTCATCGTCATGGTCATGATGGTGATGGTGATGTTCATGATCCCCGTCCTCATCATGGTCATGGTGATGGTGCTCATGATCGTGGTCATGGCAACAGCACTCATCATCGTGGTCATGATGGTGATGTTCATGCTCTTCGTCCTCATCATGGTCATGGTGATGGTGTTCATGATCGTGGTCATGGCAGCAACACTCATCATCGTCATCATGATGGTGATCATGATCATGGTCGTGACCGCAGCAGCACTCATCATCGTCATGATGATGATGGCTCTCTCTTACTTCCTCTAACAGATCATCTAACATAGTATCTCTCTTCTCGATAATCTCAAGAAGCTGGCTTCCGCCCAGTTCTGCTAATGGAGTAGTAACAATAGCAGCCTTTGGATTCTTCTCACGGATCATCTCAACATCCTTCTGGATCTTTGCAGTATCTGTGATATCTGTACGGCTGAGTACAACAGTTCCCGCATTCTCAATCTGATTGTTAAAGAATTCACCGAAGTTCTTCATATACATTTTGCACTTTGCAGCGTCTACAATGGTAACAGCACTGTTTAATGCAACATCCATATCTGCAGATACATCAATAACAGCCTTCATAACATCAGAAAGCTTGCCAACACCTGATGGCTCGATAATGATACGGTCTGGCTTGTACTTAGTCAGTACTTCAGATAAAGACTTTCCGAAATCACCTACTAATGAGCAGCAGATGCAGCCGGAGTTCATTTCACGGATCTCAATGCCGGAATCCTTTAAAAATCCGCCGTCAATACCGATCTCACCAAATTCATTTTCAATGAGGACTACCTGTTCACCAGAAATAGCCTCCTGTAAAAGTTTCTTAATAAAAGTAGTTTTTCCAGCTCCAAGGAAACCGGAAATAATATCGATTTTTGTCATCGTATGTTCCTTCTTTCTTCATTGAATGCTTTCAAAACGGACTTGTTGCCTGACGGCAGCATCACCATAAATGAAAGCCAGTCGTTACGTGCCTTTGGCAATGGGGCTTTGATGCCCCTGTGTTTCAATCTGTCAATTAAGTATTGTGGCACAACCTTTCCTTAATGTCAAGTAAAGTGCCCAGCTTTCTCATTAACTCCTGTTTTCATGTTGATCCCAAACCATTTTTACGCTTTTTACCGTTTCTTGCCTAACACTTGCCACATGGAAAACAGACCAAAGGCGATGAGATTTACCACCACTACGCTGGCACCTGCCGGCATGGAAAACTGATAAGAAGCCATCATCCCCAGCAAAAAGCATACCAGTGAAAGGATTCCTGAAGATACCACCACGCTGGTAAAGCTTTTAAACACACGCATGGAAGTAAGGCACGGGAAAATCACAAGGCTGGAGATCAGCATGGCTCCCATCATACGCATGCCCAGTACAATAGTAACAGCTGTAAGTACGGAAATAAGCATATTGTAGGCACTTACATTGACTCCTGTAGCTTTTGCAAAGTTTTCATCAAAGGTAACTGCAAATACCTGGTTGTAGCAGAGCACAAACAGTCCCAGCACAATGATGCACAGCACTGCTGACAGCATCACATCTTCTTTTGTCATTGCTAAAATACTTCCAAACATATAGCTGCTTACATCTGTGGTCATTCCTGTTGTTAAGGATGTCACAATAATACCGATAGCCAGGGAACTGGCAGAGATCATAGCAATGGCGGCATCACTTTTGATCCGGCTGTTTTCTGTAATTCGAAGCAGGAAAAAGGCAGCCAGCACAACCACCGGAATGGATACCTTTAAAGGCGACCACCCCATAGCCAGGGCAATAGAAAGCGCTCCAAAGGATACATGTGAAAGTCCGTCACCGATCATAGAATAACGCTTTAACACCAGGCTTACGCCTAAAAGAGAGGCGCACAAGGATACAAGCATACCGCCGAATAATGCCCGAACCATAAATGGATAAGACAGCATTTCACTAAGCACGTTCATGGGTATTTCCTCCTTCTATCTTCTGGTGACTATGTGCGTGGGTATGACCGCAGGAGCATTTCTGCTCGTTATTTTCCAGACCATCCCCATTTTTTGCCATATGGCATGCAGCTGTAGGAAGGCACTCTCCCTGTTCCTTTTCATGGAAGAAATGACCTGCTGCCTTACTGTTCATATAATCATGGGCCGGGCCGTAGAAAAGTACCTGTTTCTGAAGATGCAGGATCTTATTTGCTTCCTCTACTGCATTTCTCAGGTCATGGGAGACCATGATAATGGCTACTTTGTCTTCCCTGTTCAGCTTCCGGATCATAGAATAAAAATCCTGGATCGCCATTGGATCTAATCCGGTAATAGGCTCATCTAAAATAAGAAGCTCCCTGGTAGCGCAAAGTGCTCTGGCGATCAGCACTCTCTGCTGCTGTCCGCCGGACAATTCTCTGTAGCACTGGCCGGCCAGCTGGGTAATACCCAGTTTTTCCATATTGGCAACTGCAATATCTTTTTCTGTTTTTGAATAGAAGGGACGCCTTCCTCTTCTGCTTAAACAGCCGCTTAAAACTACTTCTCTTACAGAAGCCGGAAAATCTTTCTGGGCTGCTGTCTGCTGGGGCAGATAACCGATCCCCGTTGTTTTCAGCCCTTCTGCTACAGTCAGTTTGCCGCCTGATGGCTTTAAAAGTCCCAGTAAGCCTTTGATCAGGGTACTCTTACCAGATCCATTTTCACCTACAATGCACAGATAATCTCCAGGGCAGACTTCCATGTTTACATTTATAACCGCATCCTGATTCTCATATCCAAGATCAACATGCTCACATTTGATCAATGGTTCCATTTTTGATCATTCCTCCTATAAAAGCGCTTCCTGCAGATTTTTTGCGTTCTGCTTCATCAGCTGCAGATAAGTGACCCCTTCATCAAACTGCCGCCTTGTTACATTATGACAGGAATGAAGAAGAAGTGGTTTTGCTCCGGTTTCTTCACTGATGATATCTGCGGTGCGGTGACTGGACAGTTCCAGATAAAATACTGCCTGGATCTGGTTTTCCCTTATACGGTCAATAAGATAGGCAATGGTCTTTGCACTTGGCTCTGTATCTGTACTGCAGCCGGAAAATGCAGCCCTGTAGGACAGACCATATTCCTGGGCAAAATACCGAAAAGGAAATTTGTCCGCTACCACGATCATACGATGACGGCCATTAGAAACAATGTCCTTAAACTCATCATCCAGTTCCTTCAGTTCTTTTTCATAGCTGTTTTTATTTTCTTCAAAATAGGGGGCATTCTCCGGGGATACCTCTTTTAATATTTCTGTGATCACTTCTACTAACTTCATTGCATTGGCAGGTGATGTCCAGATATGTTCATCATATTCAATGTCCATTTCATGTCCATCGTGATCATTAAAAGTTATCTGAGATAAATCCTCATGAGTTTTTTCCTCATCATGGTCATGGATATGATCTTCTTCTGACTGTCCATGGGCATGATCATGATCTTCATGGGAATGTTCTGTATCTTCCATGCCTTCTACGGTCTCTTCTTCCAGTACATCCACATAATCCATCATAGTCAGGATCTTCATGTTTTCTGTATCCAGGGAAGCAGTTACTTTTTCTACCCACTGCTCCATCTCACCACCATTGCACACCATCAGGTCTGCCTGCTGCATGGTGATCATATCTGCAGGCGTCGGCTCAAAGGAATGGCTGTCCATTCCTGCAGGAACTACCATTTTAAGTCTTACTCTGTTCCCGGCGATCTGGCGGACAAAATCATAGTATGGGAAAATAGTGGTCACTACCAGAGGACGGCTATCCTTTTCATCCGATGAAACTGAGGGAACATAATTAGCCGCACCAGAAATGCTGCACCCAGAAAGAAGCATAAAGCATATTGTGAGAAAAATACTCACGATTCGTGTTTTTAAACTACATTTCTTCTTATATGATCGGTTCTGTTTTAATTTATTCAATATGATTCACTGCCTTTATATAATCAATCACCTGGAGGGGAGAATCTGCCACAAGCTTTGGTGTAAATGCCTCCAGCTCTTCTCTCGGCCGAAATCCCCAGGTCACACCTACTGTATCTACCTTCGCTGCCTGTCCTGTTTTCATATCTGTGTTGGTATCTCCCAGATACAGACACTCCTCTTTTTTAAGTCCCAGCTCCTTTATCAAAGCCACTACACCGTCAGGTGCAGGCTTTTTTTTGATGCCCTGCGCTTCTCTTTCTCCGTATACCTTATCAAACGTATTATCTCCAAAAACATAGGATACATTATCAAGAGTTCTCTGGTGTGGCTTATTTGAAAGAACTGTCGCTAAAATCTTATGTTCCTTTAAAAAGTCCAGAAGTTCAGGAATGCCCTCATAAGCTTCTACTTTATAAAGACAGCAGTCTTTAAAAACCTCGTTATATACATCCAGTGCTTCCTTATAATGGGTCAGTTCTTTATCCCCATATGCTATCAGCGAACGTTCCACCAGCTTTTTATAGCCATCCCCTACAAACTGTTTCGTATCTTTTATAGAGACCGGGCCCAGTCCAAAATGCCCCAATGTCAGATCTACAGACCGCTTTAAGGCATAAATAGAATTCACCAGCGTTCCATCCAGGTCAAATATACAGCATTTATACATGATGATCACACCTTTCTTTTATCTAACCTTTTTTGTTCAAAATCATATCGGGGTAATCATAGCATAGAAATAAAGATTTTTCCAGAACTGATTTATTTATAAAAAAATATGATATATAATGAGTGTAGGGAAAAACAAGCGGCTACGTCACCAGGCAGTAAAGCGCGCAAGCCCAGGGGCGTGAGCATACACCGCCAGAATAAAATGTTCTCTCGGAATCTTTCTGTGCCTGATTTTGTGAGAAGATTTTTTGTCAGTTGTACCAAAATTTCTGATGCGTACGGTGATGAAATTCGGGTGCGACTGGCGAAAAATCGGCCACAAAAGCAGGTGCATGAAAGACTCCGAGAGGACATTAAATCAGAAAGGAATTACTTTACCATGTCTTCCACTACATCATCGAAAAGCCAGAAAATGACTGAAGGCAATATCACCAGGCTTCTTGTTATGTTTGCCCTTCCACTCTTTGTGGGCAACCTGTTCCAGCAGTTTTATAATACTGTTGACAGTATTGTTGTGGGAAATTTTGTCAGTAAGACTGCTCTGGCAGCTGTTGGTTCTACAGACTGTATCATCAATACCATTATCGGTTTCTTTACCGGACTTTCTACTGGTGCGGGTGTAGTGATCGCCCACAGCTTTGGAGCTGGAAATAATAGATCTCTTCACCGTGCCGTACATACTACGATCGCATTGACCATTGTATTATCCGTGATCTTTACCATTGCAGGACTGGTCTTATCTCCTGTATTCCTTCAATTAATGGATACTCCTGATGATGTACTCCCGGAAGCATCCCAGTATCTGCGCATTTATTTTGCAGGCGTATCAGGTTTGATGCTCTACAATATGGGGTCTGGTATCCTGCGGGCTGTAGGAGATTCCAGACGTCCTTTATACATACTTATAATCTGCGCTCTTGGCAATATCTTTTTTGACCTGCTGTTTGTGATTGTTTTCCATGCAGGTGTGGAAGGCGTTGCCTACGCTACCATCCTTTCACAGTGGATCTCCGCTGTGCTGGTACTTGCGATCCTTACTCGGGAAAAAAGCTCATACCATCTGATATGGAAAGACCTGCATATCCACAAAGGAACTGCCATGTCTATCTTTCGCATTGGCTTTCCTGCGGGCCTTCAGATCGCCGTCACCTCTTTTTCCAATGTATTTGTACAGTCTTATAT
>PPYE01502277.1_pt1 | contig 13342 bp, 27 predicted proteins | sample 1559881 | NCBI WGS metagenome assembly PPYE01 (sample SAMN08240022, study PRJNA423297) | Human gut metagenome, whole genome shotgun sequencing project.
TAGCGCACCTTCTTTCATAAAATACTAATCTTCCAAATCATGTTCTTCTATCCAGTCAAACGGTTCGCCACATATCTGGCAGTATAACTGCCCCAACTCAATCTCGTCATTTTCACACACCGGACACTCATACCCATCAACACAGCGTCCAGGCTCTATAATCATTTTTGCCATTCTACACCTCCAAAATTCTAACTTTCACGTCTATGCCCTGTTAAACCTTCTAGTTCCTTTACCTCATCTTCATTTAAATCGCACTCATGAGTACATGGAAAATCTCTGTCCTGCGGTTCACAAGTTCCCCATCCATTCGCAAAATCGTTTTTATCAAAATAATGACAATACAAACAATTCATAGTGGCTCCTTTCCTCCGGTAGACCCGAAAAGATTAATCTTCGTATGGTTCTATTTTTAGGTATATTATCCCCCGGATTGTCCCGTTCCCTATTAACACATCAGATGCTGTCAACACCCCCGATATATCTGCACTTTCTTCCTGCCCTATATCTGCCAGGACAATATCGTCTGGCGGCGCTTTTTTCAGCAGTTCGATTAATTCCCTTACCGTCATTGCTGTCTCCTTCCGAAAATATCAATTTTTATATCTAAATAATCTCTTGCGACAGCATGAACAATACGCGAATTTCCCTATATCTGTATAATTTAATGGCTCGTGTAATTCCCCATTCTCAGCCACCTCGCCATTAAACCGGTAATGATATTCAACTTTTCCACTGACGCTTTGATTAATGTAAAATTCTTCACTTCCGCAATACGGACATTTATTGAGCGGTGGATTTTCTATAGAGTAAACCATTTTTAAATCAACTTTTTTCATGATTATTCCTTTCTCTGGTTCTTCCGTAAATTATAATTTTCAGTTTCATTGATTCCATAACATTTTAGTTTTCGCTTCATAATGTTGTATTCAAAATTTACCGCAACACCGTCATGGTGCCATGCTCCAACCAGAAACGGTACTCCTGCCCATGTCCCTATGGCTTCGCATTTAACAATTCCGTACGATTCCATCTCTGGGCAATACACGGGTTTTCCTGCCGTTTCCCGTAACTCCTCCAGAGTAAGTGGCTCTTTGTTCATTTTGGCCTCCTTCTGAAAATATTAAATTACAGGATCATGGCCATCACCGCGGTAAATCCCAACTCCACTCCGCCACCGATGCAGATACCGATCAGCACCAGCAGCACGGCGTCCTGGATAGCATCACTCAGCCACTTTTTCATTTCGATCCTCCTGTATCTGCTTCTGCTTTTTCCTGATAGCCTTATCATCGTCAAAACAATAAGCATATCCATCTGGCGCGTATATCCGCTGGGCTTTATCATTACAATGATAACTCACTGTCCTATTGTTCATGTAATTCCGCATCGCCGCCTCTTTGATACTTTTATAAAATTCTACGATTTCTCCATCATGATTTAACTTCGCAACATTCTTTCTGATTCCTCCTCGGCTCAGACTACACGCTTCACGTCGCGGAAGATACTGCAAGTTCGGGACGGAACAGTCTGTTTTTATCCCGTTTTTTGTAACACAGGCGTATCCGTTCGGAAGAGGGCCGAGAAAAGCCGCTGCTATCAAATGTTTCTTGTAATACTGCTTTTTCTCCTTGCCTTTCCATACGTACACCTGCGGCTGCCCATTGGTAGGACAAATTTTATTTTGCCGCAGGATTCTTCCTTTCGGTCCCATGATCTCACCATCAAAAGATGCCCGATACCCAGGTAAATCCGGAATATCTTTCCAGTAATTCGTTTTCACTGTCTTCTACCTCGTCTCTTCTTCCAACTGAGAAAATGTTGCCAGCATAATCCGGGCGCAGATAGATGTAGCTCCATACTGTTTCATAATCCCAGCAAAGTCGTCCGTAGCCTCCTGCCACATTCCCGGCTCCATTGGCCGGCTATGATATTTTAAGTAAAACTTATATGCATCGCAGAAAACGCCTTTTACCATAGCTGCATTTTCTTCATTCCGCTTGCTCATAGTTTGCACCCTGCCTTCCTGTAATGTGCCCGGCGGCGCTTCCATTGGTTATCGCAGAATGCTATATTATCTACATAATCGTAACAGACTGCTTCTTCCTTCCCGGCCGCTACCCTTGCGATTCGGCCTACGCTCTGTGTCACCACCGCATAATCTTTCTTTGGCGTAGTCATATACAACCGGTCCAATCGCGGGATATCAAGCCCTTCTTTCGCCAGGCTATAGCTGGCAAACAGATAATGCTTCTTCCCCGTTCTCATATCCTCGATTGCCCGTTCCCTGGCATATCGTTCCTTCTTACTTATCATGCTGCCATCAATCATTACTGCCGTTTCCCGGCACTGCTCCGGCAGCATCTGCATCAGTGTCTTAAGATGTTCCAGCCGGTCAGACAGGATCAAGTTGTAATGTTCTTGATTATGTACCAGATCCTCCACGATCATCTGACAGCGTTCCCTACTCCCGGTCAGATATTGCATCAGCTTACTATATTCCAGCGTCCCATCCGTATCCAGGCATTCTCGCGCAGTAACAACTCCGGTATCTCTCTTCAGGATCCTGACCTGCATGGTCTTTTCTGCTACCGCTTCGTCCGGTACTCGGTAGATCACCGGCCCCAACACCGCAAACGTACTGTGGATCAAGCCATCAGACCGGTGTACCGTAGCCGACAGTCCATACTTATGCCGCGCTGCCAGGCTGTTCATAACCTTATAGAACATTGTCATCTGTGTCGGTGTTCCGGCCAGCCGATGGCACTCATCTACGATTATCACGTCCCATGTGTAACGGTACTGTACCAGATCCAGTTTACAGAGCGTCTGTACCGTCGCAAAGGTCATATGGCTTCCTATGCTGACCTTGCCAGCCGTAATCGTCCCCAGAATCTCCCGCGGGAAGTACTGGGCAGCCCGGTCATATGATTGGTTAAGCAAATCCTGCGTATGTGTGATCCAGAGCGTTTTCCGCCCGAGCGCAGCCGCCAAGGCAATCCCCATCTGCGTCTTTCCTGATCCACAGGGGCTCTGAAGGATTCCACAGCTTACCCGCCACATTTCCTCTACCGCCGACGTTTGGTAATCGTACAGCGGAATATCACCTGCATACTGCAGCTTCCCGTTATCAGCCAGATCAGTAATGTATTCACAGTCAGAAGAGAGTAACGCCCTTATCTCTTTTCCTACTCCAACCGGCAGCACCAGATCACTGCCATCAACCCAATACAGCCATAGGTTCTGTGGTGTATTACCTGTCCATAATCCCCTCCTGGCCCGGTTTGCGTATTCCGGGTTCGGGATCACCAGATTCTCACCACACCAGTTCTGTAAGATCTTTGGGGCTTCCTTAATGCGGATCTCACTTCCGATTATCACCTGCATCTCTATCACTCCAATCCAGCCATTGCTCCAGGGGTATACCCTGAGTTCTGCATACAGTCGCGTTAATCCGTTTAAATCCTGCCTCCTGAAGTTCCTGTAGTTTTGTATATGGTAAGAGATGTACCTGCTCATCTGGAAACCGGATTGCAAACATTCCTACTGCATTTCCCATCATGCTAAAAAGTATCATTGCATTGATCTGATTTTCCTCCGCCCGGCTTAACTGGAAACAATCCGTTTCACAATTTTTGCAGTCAAACAGGTACGCATGGCCGTCTTTAGCCGCAATCACGTCACATGGCTGGCCGTTTTTGTTATCCTGGAAGAGATGAACCCAGAACCAGTGATCCGCCAGGATACCCGCAAACTCCTTTTCGAACCTGGATCCTGCCGTTTTATTACTTACCATAGCTTTTCTGCCTCCTTCTCTACTTCTATGGACAGCCGGCGCATCATCTTTAAATCGTCTTTTATCCTCTGGCGATTCGGCCTCTCCATGTTCCATAATCGCTTTTCATTTCCGGATTCCAGCGCATCTCTAAAATCGCTTATCTTCTTTGCCTCATTGCTGGCATCTTCCAGGAGGAAGCCCAGTATTTCCAACTTTTTGATCAAAATTATCGCCCTTTCTCTTCTGGTCTAACCTTTTTTTAGAAATGTCTTCCCTGAATCTAACCTCAAAAATGCCCGAAACCCTTGTAAAATCATAGGGGTCTAACTATCTACCCTAAAATTCCACAGCATATACATACTTTTTAATGCAATATTTATATAGTAGAATTCTTAACAATGTTTTTTTCCTACGCGTAGTGTATATACTTTTAGGTTAGACTGGGTAGACGGTTAGACTATATATAAAAAAGCCTTATTCTATGCGGGTTTCAGGGTCTAACCTTGGGTCTAACCTTTTTTTGTAAGGTTAGACTTTTTATTCAAATGGAAGGCTCATTTGTCCATCGTCCTCTTCTTCATCAACATTCATGAACCCGTCAGCATCTCCATCCTGAGCCATATTTATCTTTATATAATTTGCTTTGACGCCATACACCTTCGTGTTGTGGATGTACTTTCCCTGAGAATTTCTCTTAATCCGTTCCTTTGACGCCCACCTTTTACAGAGAGCAGTATAATCATATCCTTCCTGCTCCAGAAAGCCGCAAAGCACATCTTTGTTCACAATAGCCACAGGCGACCTTTCCGGATGTGTCTCATCCGTGAGTATTTTTCCCCAAACCTCTCCTTTATTCAATGCGTTTTCTGCTTTGGGGTCAAGAAATCTCACTGGGTTTCTGGCAATCCAGTTCAGGACCGTCTGATAAGCTCGTTCCGCAACGTCTACTTCAAAAACACTTTTTAGATATTCTTGCACATCTTCTACCACCAAAGGAGTTTCGTCCGTAAATATCTGCTCCACGAGAATTCTGTCCGCTACCAATATGCACGCCATTGCCATCGCTTGTTTTTCTGTCGTATCCGTCTGACACATGGCTGCAAAGTACTGTTCATATTCTTCTTTTAGCTTCTGCATGTCCGCACTCAGCAGATAGTCAATCAATCGCTTTCCTGCATGTCCGAAATTCGATGTCAGAAATGTAACTGCCTGGTTTCCGTTCTCTATGATTTTATTCTCTACCTCAATCTCGATGACACGGTTTTTCGATCCGGCCCGGCTGTTTGACCTTGTGACAGGCTCCTCACCGCTGAACAGAAAGCTGTTACGCCACGTCTTTGTCTCTTCCACGCCTCCGGCTGCTTTCCCGCGCATACGGTCAATTCCTTCTGTTATGCGGTATATGAGCTGGTCAAAATTTCCCTTATATTCCTTCTGCAGGGTCTGTAGTTCATCTCCTGCAAATGGCAGGGAATACAAAAAAGCAGCATTGCGTATGATTCCGACTTTGGTTCCGTCCAGTGTTTTTACCAGCGCTCCTATTTTGGGATTACCCCAAATCGACATTCCGGCCATAATCGCCACAGTTTTCCCGGTTCCCGATTCCCCTCCCCATAGATGGAGAATAAAAGAGAGTATATTCAAGGGTTCAATCAGTACGCTTCCCAGACTTGCTCCAAAGGCCATACGGACAATTTTGTTTTTCCGCAGACCGCTGCAATATCTCTTCCATGCCTCATAATCTCCTGCTTCATGCACGTTTCGAAACAGGGAGCTGTAATCATTCTCACCATCATAAACGATGTCTGACGCATACGGCATGAATTCACCACCAGCCCAGCCCAAACGGTTGATTGATTTTTTGGGATTTAGTGTAGCCGGATTAAGCCCTACACAGTCCGATATGTAACGGACCATATTTTTGGCATTGTCCGATGTAACCTCAATACCAAACTGGCTCAGTGCATCTACAATCTTATTGGTATTTGCACAAACGCTCCGGTCTACCGTAATGGTCTGCCAGGCGGCCGATTTAAAATACGCCAGCGTGATCCGCTCCTCTGCCGTATCTACATTCTTTAAGATCTCCACCGGCAGAACCGGATGACTGCACGCCTGGTACGGTACCGGCATGGCATTCTTGTCATATCGGATCGTCCTCACTCCGAAATCATTTGCAGTCCACTCGCCGCATACTAACTCCAGCGGCTGGTCAGTAAATTTTGTTTTATTCCCGGTCTGCTTCTGACGCTGCGCATAATCAAGTACGAATGACTTGTACAGGTTGTTAAACTCCGTTACCCGTTTAAGCTGCCGCGCGGTATTGCGAAGGGATTCAATATACTGGGTCCGCTCGATATTGTCCTCTATCTCAAAAATTTCATAAAAAATTTCATCTGGAAATGGTTCCGTCGGCTTCAATACGGATATACCAGTCAGTAATTCGTCTTTCGATGTCCCCAATCCTTCTCACCGCCTTCTTGTCTTCGTAGACCTCTTCCGGACATTCTTCTATATTTTCTAACAAATATTCAATATACGTGATGTTCTGCAGCGCTTCCGTAAAATGCTCATTTCGCTCATGGATTGCCTCACACAGCAGGATCCAGTACATTTTGACGTATAATGTTGACCGCTTTTTAAATGCAGCAACCGCCACTCTGTGCCGGCGCACCAGCTCCGCTTCCCGCTTCTCCCTGTATGTCATCGGCTCAGCCAGGGGAATATCAAAAGCGGCAGCCAGTTCTTTTGCGGCTTCATAGTTACTCGTATCATGGTACAACGCTACAAACTTGATTTGGTCACCACCAGTTCCACACGTAAAGCAGTAAAATCCCTTTCCGTCCGGATATATTTTAAGGCTCGGATTCTTATCCTGATGGAAGGGGCACTGACACAGCCCCTTCCGATTAAGCTGCAGGCCATAATACTCCGCCACTTGCTGCATGGAGACCGCTTCCTTTACCTTCCGGAACAGATCCGGATTATAACCTTTCATTATCATTAATCTTCAAACCTCGTATGACCGAGAAGTCCCTCCATTGCAAACATCCAGCCGTTCTGTCCTATATCATCAGCACAATGGATTCCGCCCTGCAGGCTTCCTATGTCGGAATTATCAATCAGACGCATATCAAACTCATCCGGATCCGGAAACCCTCTCCGGATGAGTCCTGAACGATACCCTGGGATTAATAACGGAACTTCTGGCCTTACATGAAAGGGATCCCTTCATCTCCGGATCCTTCCGGGATATTCACAAAACCGTCACTGTCCATAAAAGAAGGGGGCGCCGCGGCATCTGTCGGATTTGGTCTGCCGCCTCCGGCTCCTGTCACTGGCAACAGCTCATCTTCCGGCACTTCCGCTTCTGCCAGGCCGGCCACACTGCGGATCCGCCACAGTTCCGTTGTCATCGCGCGCTCTCCATTATCCTTTTCGTACTGACGGCGGCGGAAAATACCACCGAATTTTTTATTGACAAGCGTTTTCTCATTGCCTTCCTTATCCCACTGGAAAGTGAAATTGTTGGATCTTTCAATGGCAGTAACAACACCCTTAAGCCATGGCGTCCCCTTATCATCCATGTTCTGTTTAAAGACACCTCTCCATTTGGCTTTTGGATTCGTTTCTTTTTCTGCTTTAAACTGCTTATCATAAAAGTCTGCATACTCTCCTTCTGCAATATCGTACAGAATTACAAACTTTCTCCACTCATGTCCGTTCTTATCCGTATCCGTTACTTCGGAAACCTGGCGAATCTTGCATACATATTTTCCTTTTGGAAGAGCCTGAAATTCGCCCGTATAAGCTGCCGCCTCGTCATAACCTACTGGTTTCTTAATCATTCTTCTTTTCCTCCTCTAAATTCTTCGGGTTCTGAATCCCGTAATATTCTCTGATCGTATTATCTACCATTAAAAGATCATTATCGATCTCAAGTGCCTGGAACATACCCATTGGAGACTTGCTGACCGCGCCATTTGCCGACTGTGTAATAAAACGATGATCTTCACCATCTAATACACACCGCAGCACAATTGTAAACATTCCTTCTACACACACCTTCTCGTCGAGCAGCTTCCCAATAGTCTTCGGTTTGACATCTCCACTGTCGTCCTTATCTTCGTGCATCATGAGATATACGATTCTGTCTTCCGGCATGGCTACCACGAACTGAATCAGACTCCAGAACCGGTCTCCCAGATCATTGTAAAGGGAGAATACACCATTTCCCTTTCCGGCGTTACTATGCCCACGCATAAACTGATTCGTGATGAGATATCCCGCATCATCAATCACTACCGATTTTTGCTGACAGCCTCTCAAGGCTGTCATGATCTTATTGTAGTCATCTGTTTGGACTGCCGGGATTTTTCCCTTGAAGGGGAGTGGCTTTTTCAGGACATTGATAAGAGCAAAATCCTTCCCCACACAATTTCTCATACTTGCGCTTTTGCCGGCTCCGCTCCGGCCTATAATCAATACTGGCACTGCCATGGCTTCCTCCTTAATATGGCAGCGGATCTTCCGCTGCTTCCTCTTCCCGGTCGATTAGCTCCTCATCTTCCTGACCTGCACTATCCGCAGTCCAGTCGTCCTCAAAAAAACTGATACCTTCCAGATGAGGGAATAGTACTTCCAGTGCCTTATTCCCTGGTGATTCCGTATGCACCCAGTAGATTGTCGTTTCATTCTTCCAGTAAAGCACACCAGAAAGGAAACTCGGCCTGGTTGGCATCGCTTCCACAGCCGTATCCAGTTCACTCCGCGATATTACCCGGTCCGACAGGGACCTGTCCGCAACTACAAATTTCAAGTCACTATGCTTCTGGCATACGATGTACTCATGGGGCCAGGCAAACAGCATTACCGGCGCTACTGCCGCAAAATCCTTCGCGGCTTTCCACTGCTCATAAGGATCCGGATAATCCGGCACTGTTTCCGGTTCGGCTTCCCCGTCCGGAGTCGTTTTGTATAAGTAACATTCATATGCTTCTGGCAGGTCTCCGATCAGCTCCATGATCGCCGCCTTAAATTTATTTGATGCGTAAGGTATTTCAATATAAAGTCCCCAGTTATTGGAATACACCAGATAATGGTCATTCACGTTCCCTACGATCAGGCCATGTTTCTTCAGGCTGGCCTTCATGATCTTTTTCAGTTCTCCTGTTTTTAAAAACATCTTCACAATCCCCTTTCCCGTTTCTCTCTCTGCTCTCGTCTATTCCGTGCTGCACTAGTGCAAGAACCATGTCCATCTCTTCAAAGGACAGATGCCACACGCCTGTAACCATGAGTTTTACAACCCGGGCTGCAACATCCATCAATACCTGCATACGGAACGGAGTCATATCCCCGCCGCCCATCAGCGGATCCCCAGATGCTCCCCACGCGGTTCCAGATGCGCCCAGTCTACCTGGCGCTCGGATAATAAGGCGCGGACAGCATCTCCATTTACCTTCGGTGGCTGCGGAATCAGGAAGCGGCCCGGGATATCGTCAATGGCCCCATCAATAACAAGCGGTTCCTGCCCGCCATTCTTCGCTACACTGATCGTAAAGAGGGTTGTCTTAATCTTACTCTTCCCGATAGCCTTCATGTTCTCCATAAGAGTCGTCTTCAGCGCTTTCTGGCGGTTCTCCAAGCTTGTCCTCCGGGCATTCAGGCGGGATTCTTCCGCTTTCAATGCCTCAATATCGGCTTTCATGTCAGTAATGATGATTGCATAAGATTCCGCCTTGTCCTCAATCTCACCAAATATGGCCTCCATGGTATCTTCAATGGTCAGACTGTCTACGTCTGGATCGTACATCATGTCCTCTAAAACCTGATACTGCTCTGTTAATTCATATAATCTCATCTCTTGTCCTCCTTAAAAATCCACATCGTCCGGATTAATCGGGCCGGAACTATGGCGGCGTAGACGCTTGGGTGTCAATGCCGGCAGCACGGGCTCAAAATCAATATCGTGGGGCCGTCTGAAATCAACAGGCGCATAGGCTTTCCTTTCAGCTTCTTAATTGCTTCACAGCAGAGATCAATCGCCTTCCTGCATTCTGTTACATCTTTCATAAATGCGTCCATGCGCTGTGTATTCATTTCCATCTTGCACTCCGTTTCTCCCTCTGATATAATGAGGGCGTGAATATATTATCTATTACCTTGATTCCCTGGGAGTTGCAGCTCCTGGGGTTTCTGCTTTTAACGCCTCCAAACGGCGCACCGCATAGGCAAGCTCGCCGCTACTGCATGTATGTGACCATATTTTTGTGTCGGGACTTTTGTCGGGAGTCCAGCCGTTGGAAAATATCTGTACCTCTACCCAACCTACATGCCCTGAAAAATCAAAAAATGCCGTTGATAAATTCCCTGTTACACTCTGCTTACGTTCTTCCAGCCCGTTGATATCCAGCACCAGATCAAGCAACCTGTGGATCTGTTCACGCTTCCGCTTCTCAGTTTTCTTTTTCAATCTGTCTCTCATTATCCTTTACCTCCTCTCAAATCAATCTCATCAACAGCAGATACCCTATGTAAGCACAGGCTCCAGCTCCGGCCAGATCAAAGATCCCAACCAAAAACCATTCCACCCAGTCCACAATCGGCGGCCGGCTGTCGTCCTCGAAATCGTCGAGGTTGTCAATGTATTTCTGCATGTCCATCACCTCCCACTGCTTGTCCACCAGTACCGCTATTAAGCGGTTTCATCTTTCTGTAATTCCCGCATATACTTTGCTCTTAAAGCAGGATACGCAACTCGTGCAATATTTTTTAAAATCGCGTCCACTTCCTCTGGTGTAGTGTCTTTGCAATAATCGTCATGAAAGTACATCGTAGTTGGTCCATCATGAATAACTTTTACAATAGCCATATTGCCACCCCTTTCTGATAGATTCTATGTATGACTGGTTGTACTTCTTGCGTTGTCCTTCTTGTCTTTTTCTTGTCTCCGCCTACCCCACCTCCTTCCCATCCGGCAATCTTTTATACGCATTGCAATTTTTTTCCTTAAATGGTAATATAATTACATATTTAAGGAGGTGCTCATATGCTATATGGTGAATTAAAGAACTTTACCTGGGGTGAATTGAAAACGTTGCAATGGGGAGATCTAGCCCTTGATAAATACGAGTTAATCGCCAAAGAAGAAAACGGTTCAATTCAACTGCCCGATGATGTTAAAGAAAAACTTCGTTCTCTTTGTGTTGAGTTGGACAATCACTCGCCCGAAAAGAAGACGTTCTTTTCGAAACAGAAATTAGAAACTATTAGCGATGTAACTAAAATCCTTTCGAATATTGTGACTATCACAAAAGGTTTAAATGACTTAGGACTTGGACTCATGCTGAAAAACTGTCTTGACTCCATCATGGAACTTCTTCAATAATTCTTTGCCTGCCGAAGTATGCAATAGTACTAATACCAGCCCTACAGTAACAATCCACAATCTCTCAATTGCCCGCCAGCAATCGTCGAAACTGGATTTGATAACATCACAGGCATTCGCATCTACCGAATACCGCTTTCTTCCCAAAATACTTATTCTCTGTGGGGAAAGCGGTGTTTTTACCTCTCTTTTCATTCCTACGCTCCTTTCTCATCCGAAACACCTACCGCCCCTTTTAATAAATAATCAATGTCCGTTTTAAACATTATGGACATTTGTATAAGTGCGCTACTCGGTATATCCATTTCTTTATTCACCCAGTTATAATATGTTTTTAAAGAAACCCCGAGCTTATTTGCAAGTGCTTCCTTTGTAAGTCCATTCCGCACCCTTTCGGCTTCTATATTGCGTCTCAATACCCTCGCCTCCTTTTTTGTATCTATTTTCGATACCTTGCATCATTATATTATCTCTTATTTCGATACCTGTCAATACCTTTCCAGAAAAAATGTATCTATTTTCGGTAATTCACCATTGACATGTTGAAAAATATTACATATAATCAAGACATAGGAGGTAAATATCATATGAAATTTGGGGATAGATTAGTGAATTTAAGGAAAGAACGCGGATTTACCAGAGAATCCTTTGCCGAATATCTGGGGATTTCTAAATACACTCTTCGAAATTATGAACTATCAGTGAATGAACCGGGAAGCACTTTTTTGAAACAAATTTCTGATATGTTTAATGTTTCGATTGATTATTTACTCTGCCTTACGGATGAAAAAGAGATTTTAACTTCTTTTCGTTTAAAATCTTCTGAATATGACCACATAAAAAAATACCGTGACCTCGATGACCACGGCAAGGATATGGTAAACACAGTCTTGGAAAAAGAATATACCCGCTTCATAGCTGAACAGGAAAATCGCAACATTATTCCACTTAAAACTAAGGATACATCTCACTTAGAAGTCAACGCTGCCCGCCCTCGTACGGACTTGGAGTCTGATGAAGTGACTACCGAAATGAGACAGCACGATGAAGATATTATGGATGATACCAATTTCTAAATAGGAGTGATATTATTGAGTTATGAAGACTTATTGATAGAGGCTGATGCCTGTGGCCTGATAGCAAAAGAAAAGCCGCTGATGGCTCACGAAGGCAGAATCAAAGGAAAAAAAATTGCCATTAAGCAAGATATGCCTGAAGTAAAAAAAGCCTGTGCGCTTGCTGAAGAACTTGGTCATTATCATACAAATGTCGGAAATATTATAGATCAGCAAGATGTTCGTAACTGCAAACAAGAATTTAAAGCGAGACTATGGGCTTATGATAAGCAGATTGGCTTAACTGGTTTAATAAAAGCTTATGAACATGGCTGCTATGATCACCACACAACTGCTGACTACTTAAATGTTACCGAAGAATTTCTGCAAGAAGCTCTTGACTGTTACCGAGAAAAATATGGTAAAAAAGTAGTGTTTGGTGAGTATACAATACACTTCGAACCTTATTTACACGTAATTTCGCCATATGATGAAATAATAACCGTGTATACTCGAAATAAGAAAAAACTATCTCATGAAGAAAAGATGAGACTTGCCCGTATCATATTGTCAGACGACGAGGAGTAATTTATGGATATTGAAAAGCTTTATGACCATATTCTTTGCATTTATAAGAAATATAATATTTCAACATTTCCAATCAACTGCCTCGAATTAGCGAAAAAATGTGGATATAAAATCATAAAGTACTCAGAACTGACAGAAACAAAAAGATCCGCCTGCCTTAGCCTGAGTAAAGATGCCTGTATTGTGAAAAAGATCTTACACTATGAAGACCGTAACAAAAGTGAACGAATAAGATTTTCAATAGCTCACGAGCTGGGACATGTATTTCTTAATTCTGAGTTAGAAGAAGATGCAGATAATTTCGCCAGTCACTTTCTGGCTCCGCGTATAATGATTCACAAATACAGATGCGAAACCTCTGATCAAATTCACGAAATATTCGGTCTTTCCTACGATGCATCAAACAGAGCTCTGATGGATTATAGAAAATGGTACGAGAATATTGCTCAAACTACACACAAGCCTTCAGAGCCAGAGCGACAATTGGAATCTTTGATCTCTCTGGAGAAAAAAGACAATACACTGATAGAT
>PPYE01433426.1_pt1 | contig 13338 bp, 9 predicted proteins | sample 1559881 | NCBI WGS metagenome assembly PPYE01 (sample SAMN08240022, study PRJNA423297) | Human gut metagenome, whole genome shotgun sequencing project.
AAAAGGTCAGCTGCACCTGCAGCGGGCTGTTGGCCAGCAGCCCGCTGCAGGTGCAGCTGACCTTTTTGCAGACAGCCACCCACAGCACCACCCATACCCCGCCCGAACACATGCAGGCGTTTTACAAAACCTTTGACGAGGTGCGCCACCAGCGGTTCGACGGGCTCATCATCACCGGCGCGCCGGTGGAGGATATGGACTACGAGCAGGTCGATTACTGGGACGAGCTCTGCACGATCATGGATTACAGCAAGGAGAACGTCTATTCGACAATCCACCTGTGCTGGGGCGCGCTGGCCGGGCTGTACTACCACTTCGGCGTGCGCAAGGTGCACCTGCCGCAGAAGATGTTCGGGGTGTTCCCCCATCGGCTGACCCGGCCCTCGAACCCGCTGGTGCGCGGGTTTGACGAGGTGTTTTACGCGCCGCACTCCCGCTGGGCGGGGCTCAACCGCGCCGACATCGACGCCACCCCCGCGCTGCGGGTGCTGGCCGAGAGCGACGAGGCCGGGCCGATGCTGCTTTCGACCGAATCGGGCCGGCAGATCTTTGTCATCGGCCACCCCGAGTACGACAAGTATACCCTCGACGCCGAGTATAAGCGGGACGTTGCCGCCGGCCGGCCGATCGCAGTGCCCAAAAACTATTACCCCGGCGACGACCCGAGCCAAGAGCCCATCTTCCGCTGGCGCGCCCACGGCTACCTGCTCTACACCAACTGGCTGAACTACTATGTTTACCAGAATACGCCGTACGACCTGGGCCGGCTCGAGGCGCTGGAGGACTGAGCTTTGCTAGTTTAGCGCTAAGAGTTAAGAGTTTAGATAAGGTGTTCCGCGCTTCGCGCTCCATAAAGATGGGCTGTAGCCTTCCTTCAATTTTCTAAGGCGGCAAAGCCGTCGGAACACCGCAATTTCTAACTCCCGATTTCACACCAAAGGAGGGCCTGCGATGGCTACCACTTCCCCTCGCATGAGCGCCTGCATTGTCGCCTACTGCGATTATGAGGAGGTCTGCGCCGCTGTGCGCAGCGTGCTGGCCCACACCCCGTCGCCGGATTTCCGCCTCTTCGTCGTCGATAACGCAAGCCCCGACGGCTGCGGCCAAAAGCTGCTGGCCGAGGACTTCGGCGATCCGCGGGTGACGGTGCGGGCGCTGCCTGAAAACCTCGGCTTTGGCAAGGGGCACAACAGCGTGCTGCCGGACCTTGCCGCGATGGGCAGCGAAATCCACTTTATCTTAAACCCCGACATCCTGCTTACCGCCGATACCCTGACCGGCATCGCGGCCTGGATGGCCGACCACCCCGCAGCCGCGATGGCGACCCCGCAGCTCTTTTACCCCGACGGCCGCCGGCAGGATCTGCCCCGCCGCAAGCCGACCCCCTGGCTGCTGCTGGCCCGCCAGCTGGCCGAGCGGTTCCCGCGCGGCGTCTTTGCCAAAGCGAACGACCACTACCTGATGCGGGACGAGGATTTGAGCGCCGTGCGCGAGATCGAGTTCTGCACCGGCAGCTTTGCGGCGATCCGCACCGCCGTCTTTGCCGAAATCGGCGGGTTTGACCCCGACTACTTCATGTATGTCGAGGACGCCGACCTGACCCAGAAGGCCCTGCGCTGCGGCAAAGCCTACCTTCTGCCGCAGTTTTCCGCCATCCACGCCTGGCACCGCGCCCCCATGCGCGACGCCGGCCGGTTCAAGATGCAGCTTGTGAGCATGGGCCGCTACTTCAAAAAGTGGGGCGTCGGGCCGGGCAGGGTCTGAACCTTCGTGTGTTGCGGTAAAATGGATGGAGGAAGAATCATGGAGAAAAACAAACTGGCCGGTGCGGCGCAGGTTTTGGCCGCGGCGCTGCTTTGGAGCAGCGCGGGGCTGCTGATCCGCGGGGTGGATTGCTCCACCTTCTGGCTGCTGTGCATCCGCAGCGGGGCGGCGGCGCTGGTGCTCGCGCCCGGCTTGCGGGCGCTGCGCGGCAAAAAAATCGGGGTGAACGGCTGGCTGGCAATCTGGCTGTACGCGGCGTTCATGTTCGCGTTTGCGATGGCCACCAAGCTGGCCGGCGCTTCCCAGGCTGTGGCCGGGCAGTACACCGCGCCGCTGTTTATCTATGCAGCCAGCGTGCTGCGCCGCAAAACCCGGGTGCGGCTTTCCAACCTTGCGCCAATGCTCTGCATCGCGGCGGGGTGTGTGCTCTCGCTGGTGGCCGGGGGCGTCAGCTTTTTGACGCTGCTGCCGCTTTCCTGCGGGGTGCTGTTCCCGCTGTATTCGGCGTTTCTTCGCCGTGCCGGCGATCTGCCGGCCGGGGCGGTGAACTGCCTGGGCAACCTGGCCTGCGCGCTGCTGGCTTTGCCCTTTGCTTTGACCGCGCCGCTGCCCGCCGTTGGCGGGGCCGCGCTGATCGCGATTGCCGGCATGGCGGTCAACGGGCTGGGGTATACGCTGTACGCCCGCGGTGCGCGGCAGGTCGATTCGCTGACCGCCGTTATGCTCTGCCTGGCCGAACCGGTGCTCAACCCGGTGTGGGTGTTTCTGTTTTTGGGCGAAGCGCCGAGCGCCGTGGGGCTTGCTTCGCTGCTGCTGATCCTGGCCGGCGGCGCGCTGGACGTCGTGATTGCGGCGCTGCGGTCGGCCGGCGGGCTGCGGCGCGCGGGCCAGCGCGGCTGAAACCGGGAAAAAACTGCTTGCCATCGGGCACAGCATATGGTATAATAGCATACGTTACCGCGGTTCGGTTTCGGGTGGATGCCCCCAAAGGGGGAAACCTTGTTGCCCGCTGCTGTGCCGTCGGCCAATATTGTAAAGAGAGGTATGTACCATGAGCCAGAAGTCTGCCATTGAAAAGCAGCCCATCATCGCGAAGGCCGCCCTGCATGAGGGCGACACCGGTTCTCCGGAGGTGCAGGTTGCGCTGCTGACCGCGCGCATCAACCACCTGACCGAGCACCTGAAGTCCAACAAGAACGACAACCACAGCCGTCGCGGCTTGTTCAAGATGGTCGGCCGCCGCCGTAACCTGTTGGCCTATCTGCAGAAGAAGGACATCAACCGTTACCGCGCCCTGATCGCTGAGCTGGGCCTGCGCAAGTAACTTGGCAAAACGGGCAGAGCGCAATCCTTGTTGCGCCCTGCCCATTTTTTATAACTTTTCCCCGCCCCCATTTTTCAGGAATACGGCTTTCCGTCCTTTGTGCAGTAAATCGAACGCCCGAGCCCGCCGCGCTCGGACACTGGATTTATTGCTCAAAGCGCGGAGCCATAGAATATAGTAAACACCGGAAGGAGAACCCCTATGGCACTGGAATTTTCATCCCGCAAAGAGACGTTCCCCCGCTACCGCAAGTTTGAAACGACCTTTGCCGGCCGCCCGTTTGTGGTCGAGACCGGCAAGCTCTGCGGGCTGGCCAACGGCAGCGCGATGATCCGCTACGGCGAGACCTGCGTGCTGTGCAACGTGACGATGAGCGAGAAGCCCCGCGAAGGCATCGATTTCTTCCCGCTGAGCGTCGAATTTGAGGAGAAGCTCTACGCCGCCGGCCGCATTCCGGGCAGCTTTATGCGCCGCGAAGGCCGCCCCGGCGAACACGCGATCCTTTCAAGCCGTGTTGTGGACCGGCCGATCCGCCCGCTCTTCCCCAAGGAGATGCGCAACGACGTCTGCGTGACGATGACCGTCATGAGCCTTGACCCCGACAATTCGGCCGAGATCGCCGGCATGAACGGCGCGTCGCTCGCGATTGCGATGTCGGACATTCCCTGGAAGGGCCCCATCGGCGGCGTGGCCGTCGGGCTTGTGGACGGCGAGATCGTGCTCAACCCCACCAAAGAGCAGCGCGACCGCAGCGACCTGGCCCTGACGCTCGCCGCCACGATGGACAAGGTTGTCATGATCGAAGCCGGCGCCAACGAGGTGGACGAGGACACGATGATGGCCGCCATCAAGGCCGGCCACGCCGAGATCAAGAAGATGCTCGCCTTCATCAACGGCATTGTGGCCGAGATCGGCAAGCCGAAGATCGACTTCGAGACCGTTGACCTCGACTATGACCTGCTCAAAGAGGTCAGCGCCGCCCACCTCGACGAGTTCAAGGCCGCGATGGACACCGACGACAAGAACGTCCGCGACGCGGCGCTGCTGCCGATCATGGACAAAATTGCCGAGGAGCACCCTGACCTGGACGCTTCGACGCTCGACCTCATCAGCTACAAGATGCAGAAGTTCGTTGTGCGGCGCTGGCTGCTCGACGAAGGCAAGCGGGTGGACGGCCGCGGCATCAACGAGATCCGGCCCCTGGCCGCCGAGGTCGGCCTGCTGCCCCGGGTGCACGGCTCCGGCCTGTTCACCCGCGGCCAGACCCAGAGCCTGACCATCTGCACGCTGGGTTCGACCCGCGACGCCCAGACGATGGACGATCTCGGCGATACCCCGTTCAAGCGGTATATCCACCACTACAATATGCCCCCCTACTCCACCGGCGAAGCCCGCGCCCCGCGCAGCCCCGGCCGGCGTGAGATCGGCCACGGCGCGCTGGCCGAGCGCGCGCTGCTGCCCGTACTGCCGAGCATGGAGGAGTTCCCCTACACGATCCGCTGCGTCTCGGAAATCATGAGCTCGAACGGCTCGACCTCGCAGGCTTCGATCTGCGGTTCGACCCTGGCGCTGATGGATGCCGGCGTGCCGATCAAAGCGCCGGTGGCCGGCATCTCCTGCGGGCTGATTACCGAGGGCGACCGCTGGATGACGATGCTCGACATCCAGGGCGTCGAGGATTTCCACGGCGATATGGACTTCAAGGTCGGCGGCACCCGCCGCGGCATCACCGCGATCCAGATGGACATCAAGATCGACGGCCTGACCTACGACATCATTGCCGAAGCGCTTGAGAAGTGCCGCAAGGGCCGGCTCTACATCCTGGACGAAATCATCAAGCCCTGCATCGCCGAGCCGCGCAAAGAGCTTTCGAAGTATGCGCCCAAGATGTTCAGCATGGTCATCCCGGTTGACAAGATCAAGGATGTCATCGGCAAGGGCGGCAAGGTCATCCAGGAGATGTGCGCCAACTTCAACTGCAAGATCGACGTCGAGGAGGACGGCCACGTCTTTATCAGCGCGATCGACGCCGACGACGCGAAGCGCGCGATTGCGACGATCAAGACGATTGTCGAAGACCCTGAGGTCGGCGCGATCTACAAGGGCCGCGTGACCCGGCTGATGAACTTCGGCGCCTTTGTCGAGATCGCCCCGGGCAAGGAGGGCCTTGTCCACATCTCGAAGCTCGACGATCACCGCGTCGAGCACGTTGAGGACGTCGTCGCGGTCGGCGATCCGATCTATGTCATGGTCACCGACATCGACCAGCAGGGCCGGATCAACCTGTCCCGCAAGGACGCCGTCGCCGCCATCGCCAAAAAGCGCGCCGAAAAGCAGCGCCAGGGCGAGTAAGCGGCCTTCCCCCCTTTTCCGCACACAAAAGCGCCTTCCCCGTTGTTTCAGGGAAGGCGCTTTTTATACTCTAAACATTTCACCTGCGCGATCAGCCGGGTGTTTGCGTCTCGCCTTCTTCGGGCAGAATCATCGCCAGGCCGGTGCGCAGCGTCTGTTCGTCAATGGCCGAACGCGCCTGGGCGACGGCGTGCCCCTCGGCATCAATGAAGAAGGTGACCGGGATGCCGTAGATGCCGTATGTGACAGCCGCGTCCGAATCAAGGTCGAAATACACCGGGAAGGTATACCCCTTCTCTTCCAGGAAGGCCTCGGCCTGGGCCTGGGTTTCCTGGTAGCCGTCGGTCAGGTTGACCATCAGGAAGGCGACCTGACCCGCATATTCCGCGGCCACGGCATCAAAAGCAGGCATCTCGCTCTGGCAGGGCCCGCACCAGGAAGCCCAGAAGTTCACCACAACCGGCTGGCCCAGGAAGTCAGAAAGCTTCACGGCGTTGCCGTCGGCGTCATAGACGGTGAAATCGGGCGCGTCCACCCGGGCGGTTTCACCGGTGGCAGCCTGGTCCGCGGGTTCGGCGGTTGCAGGGGTCGGGGTGGGCTCCGCCACCAGCACCTCGGCATCGCCGGCCAGCCGGCTGTACAGCACGCCGGCCAGCACCAGCAGCGCCGCAAAGGCAGCGGCCAGCGCCAGCAGAGCCTTTTTGTTCTTGGCATTGTTCACGGTGGGCCTCCTTTCCTCAGCGCAGCGTATTCAGCAGCCGGCCCAGCAGGCCGGTTGCCATCAGCACGCCGATTGCCACAAGCAGCGCGCCGCACACCTTGTTGATCACGCCGTAATGGCGCTTGATCCAGTCAAAGGTGGCTTTAAGCCGGTCCAGCAGCACGGCGCTGAGCAGAAACGGCACCCCCAGCCCGAGCGAGTAGGCCAGCAGCATCGCCATGCCCTCCCCCATATGGGCGCTTTGGGAAGCCAGCAGCAGCGCCGTACCCAAAAACGCACCGACGCAGGGCGTCCAGCCAAGCGAGAAAACCACACCGAAGACAACGGCCGAAACAAACCCCGGCGTCTGCACCCGGGCGCGCGGCCCGCCGCGGAAGATCTGGAACGGCAGTACGCCAAGATAGTTCAGCCCAAACAGCACGACAACCGCCCCCGAAACCAGGTTGACCGCAGCCTGGTGGGCGGTCAGAAAGCTGCCGACGGTGCCGGCCAGCGCCCCCATGGCGGTAAATACCAGTGTAAAGCCCAGCACAAAGCCGAGCGCCCCGCGCACAGTGCGCTTGGCCGAAGCGTCGCCGCCCGCAAAGTACGAAAGATAAATCGGCAGCATCGGCAGCAAACAGGGCGATACAAACGTGATGATGCCTTCCAGAAATGAGATCAGATATTGCATGAAACCCTCCGTTTCGGCGCGGCGTCGGGGCAGCTTTTCTGCGGCGGCGCTTCCGCGCGCTGCCGCGCAGGCGGCGGCCCCCGCTTGCGTGCCGGAACCAAATTTTCCCTATTGTACCATCTGGCGCCGGTGCTTGGCAAGGGCGGCGGGCGGAAAAGTCATACCAATATTGTGCCCCTGCCGGCAAATTTCACACATACTGTCCGGCGCGGTGGAGAAGATTTTTCCGAAAAAAATTTGTATTTTGTGCGCGGATGTGTTACAATTTGGGGAAAGCAATCTGCCGGCACCGCCGGCCCAACAAAAGGAGAGTGTCTATGGCGTACTATTTTTCGGAGCCGTCCCGCACCTTTGGTGAGTATCTGCTGGTGCCGGGGTACTCCTCCTCCGCCTGTGTGCCCAACGCGGTCAGCCTGCGTACCCCGCTGGTCAAATATCGCAAAGGCGAAGAAGAATGTCCCTTGAGCATGAACATCCCGATGGTTTCTGCCATTATGCAGAGCGTTTCGGGTGAAAAGCTGGCCATCGCACTGGCCAAACAGGGTGGCATTTCCTTCATCTATGGCTCCCAGACCGTGCAGGAGGAGGCCGATATGGTCCGCCGCGTCAAAGCTTACAAAAAGGGCTTTGTCACCTCCGATTCGAACCTGCCGCCCGAAGCCACCCTGGCCGATGTGCTTGACCTGAAAACCCGCACCGGCCATTCCACCGTCGCAATCACTGAGGATGGCAGCGCCCACGGCAAGCTGCTCGGCATTGTGGCTTCGCGCGATTACCGGCTGTCCCGCATGTCAACCGACCTCAAGGTCACCGAATTCATGACCCCGCTTGACAAGCTGATCACCGCGCCGGCCACCACCAGCCTGCATGACTGCAACGACATCATCTGGGACAACAAGATCAACTCCCTGCCGCTGATTGATGAGGAAGGCCATCTGCAGTACATGGTTTTCCGCAAGGATTACGACAGCCACAAGGAAAACGTCAACGAACTGCTGGACAAAAACAAGAGCTATGTCGTCGGCGCCGGCATCAACACCCGCGACTATGCCGAGCGTGTGCCCGCCCTGGTCGAAGCCGGGGTGGACGTGCTCTGCATCGATTCCTCCGAAGGGTTCAGCGAATGGCAGAGCCGCACGATCGATTGGATCCGCGCGCATTACGGCGACAGCGTCAAGGTCGGCGCGGGCAATGTCGTGGATCGCGACGGGTTCCTCTTCCTTGCCAAAGCCGGGGCCGATTTTGTCAAGATCGGCATCGGCGGCGGTTCGATCTGCATCACCCGCGAGACCAAGGGCATCGGCCGCGGCCAGGCCACCGCTGTCATTGAGGTTGCCAAGGCCCGCGATGAATACTATGAACAGACCGGCATCTATATCCCGATCTGCTCGGACGGCGGCATCGTGCACGACTACCACATCACCCTTGCGCTTGCGATGGGGGCCGACTTTGTCATGCTGGGCCGCTACTTTGCCCGGTTTGACGAGAGCCCGACCAACCGGCTGCGGGTGGGCGGCAACTATGTCAAGGAATATTGGGGTGAAGGTTCCAACCGCGCCCGCAACTGGCAGCGGTACGACCTGGGCGGCGCGCAGAAGCTGAGCTTTGAGGAAGGCGTTGACAGCTATGTGCCCTACGCCGGCCCGCTGGCCGACGGCGTGCAGACCACGCTGTACAAGGTCAAATCGACAATGTGCAACTGCGGCGCGCTTTCCATCCCCGAACTGCAGCAGAAAGCCCGCCTGACCGTCGTTTCCTCGACCTCGATTGTCGAAGGCGGCAGCCACGACGTGATCTTGAAGAACAATCCGAACGGGTAATTTTTCAGAGTTTCATGTTTAGCGTTGAGCGTTAAGATAAGGTGCGCCTGACGGCGCATTTGAAAAAAGGCCGCAGCCTTGGGAAGGGCTGCGGCCTTTTTTATAAATCGTGCCGAAGGCACACTACATCTTAACTCTAAACTCTTAACTCTTTTCTTGCTGCCCATTTCTCAAGGTTAGCCTGCCTTACTCCCGCAGCACGAGCTTCCCTTCTTCGGCGTCAACGGTCAGGGTGTCGCCCGGTTTGCGGCGGCCGGCGATGATGGCTTTGGCGATCATCGTCTCGACATTCGACTGGATATACCGCTTGAGCGGGCGGGCGCCGTAGATCGGGTCGTAACCGCCCTCGATGATGGCGTTCTTCGCCGCGTCGGTCACGGCGAGGCCGAGCTGCTGCTCCTCCAGCCGGCGGCGCAGATCCTCGAGCATGAGCTCGACAATGCCGCCGATCTCCTGCTTGGTCAGGCTCTTGTAATAGACGATGTCGTCAAGCCGGTTGAGGAACTCAGGCCGGAACTGCCGTTTGAGCAGCGCGTCGATCTGGCTGCGGGCCTCGGCCGAAAGGTCGTTGCGGCCCTGGGCGCGGGCGGTCTCGAGATCCTCGAGGATGATGTCCGAGCCGAGGTTCGAGGTCAGGATCAGGATTGTGTTCTTGAAATCGACGGTGCGGCCCTGGCTGTCGGTGATGCGGCCGTCGTCGAGCACCTGCAGCAGGATGTTGAAGACATCCGGGTGGGCTTTTTCAACCTCGTCAAACAGCACGACGCTGTAGGGGTGGCGGCGCACGGCCTCGGTCAGCTGGCCGCCTTCCTCATAACCGACATATCCCGGAGGGGCGCCGATCAGGCGGGAGACGCTGAACTTCTCCATATATTCGGTCATGTCGATGCGGATGAGGTTCTTCTCATCGTCAAACAGCGCTTCGGCCAGAGCCTTGGCCAGTTCGGTCTTGCCGACGCCGGTAGGCCCGAGGAAGAGGAAACTGCCGATCGGCCGGCCGGGGTTCGCAATGCCGGCGCGGGAGCGCAGAATCGCATCCGAGACCTTCTGCACGGCCTCGTCCTGGCCGATGACCCGCTTGTGCAGTACATCGGGCAGGCGGAGCAGCTTTTCGCGCTCACCCTCAACGAGCTTCTCAACCGGGATGCCGGTCCACCGCGCGACGATGCGGGCAATCTCCTCATCGGTCACGCGGTCGCGCAGCAGACTCTGCTCCTTCTTTTCGGCCGCGATCTTTTCCTGCTCTTCGAGCTCGCGCTGCAGGTTCGGCAGTTTGCCGTACTGCAATTCGCCGGCCTTGGCGTAATCGCCGTTGCGGGTGGCCTTTTCGATCTCGGCTTTGATCGATTCGACCTCGGCGCGCAGGCTCTGCACCTTGCCGATCGCGTCCTTCTCGTTCTCCCACTGGGCTTTCTTCGAATTGAAGGAGTCCCGAAGTTCGGCCAGCTCTTTTTCGAGATTGGCCAGCCGCTGTTTGGAGAGTTCGTCGCTCTCCTTCTGCAGCGAGGCCTCCTCAATCTGCAGCTGGGTGATGCGGTGGTTCATCTCGTCGAGTTCGGCCGGCATCGAATCGAGCTCGGTCTTGACCATCGCGCAGGCTTCATCGACGAGGTCAATCGCCTTGTCAGGCAGGAACCGGTCGGAGATATACCGGTCGGAAAGGGTGGCCGCCGCAATGAGCGCGCCATCCTGGATTTTAACGCCGTGGTAGACTTCATACCGCTCCTTCAGGCCGCGCAGGATCGAGATCGTATCCTCGACCGTCGGCTCGCTGACCATAATGGGCTGGAACCGGCGTTCGAGCGCGGGGTCTTTCTCGATGTATTCGCGGTATTCGTCAAGGGTGGTGGCGCCGATGCAGTGCAGCTCGCCGCGGGCCAGCATCGGTTTGAGCAGGTTGCCGGCATCCATTGCGCCGTCGGTCTTGCCTGCGCCGACGATGGTGTGCAGCTCATCAATAAAGAGGATGATCTTGCCCTCGCTCTTCTTGACCTCGTTCAGGACGGATTTGAGGCGTTCCTCAAACTCGCCGCGGTATTTGGCGCCGGCGACCAGCGCGCCCATATCGAGACTGAAGATTGTGCGGTCTTTGAGGTTTTCGGGCACGTCGCCGCGGACGATCCGCTGGGCGAGGCCTTCGGCGATGGCGGTTTTGCCGACGCCGGCTTCGCCGATCAGCACGGGGTTGTTCTTGCGCTTACGGGAGAGAATGCGGATGACGTTGCGGATCTCGGTATCCCGGCCGATAACCGGGTCGAGCTTGTTTTTGCGGGCCATATCCACAAGATCCTGGCCGTATTTTTCGAGCGCGTTGTAGGTGGATTCGGGGTCGTCGCTCGTAACGCGCTGGTTGCCGCGCACGCCGGACAGCTGCTGCATGAACTTTTCTGCCGTGATTCCGAACTGGCGGAACAGCTCCTGCGCGGCGCGGTTCGGGCGTTCGAGCAGGCCGAGGAAGAGATGCTCGACGCTGATGTATTCATCCTTCATCTGCTTGGCCTGGGCTTCGGCCGCGTTGAGGGCGCGATCCATCTCGTTCGAGATATAGATCTTTTCAGGGTCGCGGCCGGAGCCGGTCACCTTGGGCAGCGCGGCGACCTTCTCGGTCGCGGCGGCCAGGAAGTTGCCGGGTTCCACCCCCATTTTGGTCAGCAGCTGGGGGATCAGCCCGTCCTGCTGCTGGGCGAGCGCGACAAGCAGATGTTCCGGTTCAAGCGCCTGGTTGGAATATTCGACCGCCAGGCGCTGGGCGTCCTGGATGGCCTGGATGGTCTTTTGGGTAAACTGATTGGTGTTCATAAGGCAAAACCTCCTTCACCGATCGAACTCTCTATTCAGCACAGCAAACGGTTTGCCGCGCTGGCAAACGAAAGCCTTGAGTGCGAGCAGGTCATCCCGGTCCCTCTATGCTGCCGGGATTTGTTTGGATGAGGCCGCTCATTTTGGCTTTTCCCTCGGCCCGGTCAAGTCTCCCGCTCACGTTTTAGCACTCTCTGCCTTCGACTGCTAATATTGTAGCACATCCAGCACCGTTGTCAAGCATCCAAATTGCAAAATGTTTGTGAACAGAAAAGGACCCGCCGCAAGGCAGGCCCTTCTCTATCACTGTTGCTATTCAGTCGTCCCAGTCGTCATCGTCGTCCTGGTCATCCCAGTCATCGTCGCCGGCATCGTCCCAATCATCATCCTGGTCGTCGTCCCAATCGTCCTGATCGTCCCAGGCATCATCAAGGTCATCGTACCGATCGTCGGCGTCGTCCCAGGCGTCATCAAGGTCATCATACCGGTCGTCGGCGTCGTCCCAATCATCGTCCTGGTCGTCGTCCCAATCGTCCTGATCGTCCCAGGCATCATCAAGGTCATCGTACCGGTCATCGGCGTCGTCCCAGGCATCGTCGAGGTCATCGTACCGGTCGTCGGCGTCGTCCCAAACATCGTCGTGATCATCGTCCCAATCGTCAGAGCGGTTTTCCCCCAGATCGTCCCGGTCATCGTCAAAACCGTCTGCCGCGTCGGCTTCCATCTCCAGCACTTTGCCGCTGCGGGCGTCCACCTCGTACTCATACTCGACGCCGTCGAGGACGAACGCGATCTCGTAGTCGCCGTCGTCGAGGTCATAGTCCCGCTCGACAAACTGCAGGTCGCTGCGGCCAAGCTGGGTCGCCAGCAGCTGCTGCGCGGCTTCGGCGTTGATGTAGCCCTCCGCTTCGTGGGCGTCGTCCCAGTCGTCGGCGTCCAGCGCCACCGTGCGGGAGCCGATACCGTCCCGCTCCACCGTCGTGCGGATGGCCTGTTCCATCTCGGTCAGGAAAGCGGCATCCGGCTGGGCCGAGCCCTGCTCGAGCTTGAGCACGATGTTTTTCTCCTGCCCGGCAATCGTCTCGTCAAAGTAGCCGCCGGCGTTGATGCGGCCGACCAGCTCGCCCGCCACCTCGGAGCAGGGGCGGCCGGCGTAGCCTTCGTAACCGTCCAGCACGGCCTGTCCGTCGGCGTTGCAGCTGCGCAGCGCCAGCACCCGGCCGCCGTCGTCGTAATCCATCTCGATTTCGGGGTTCACGCTGAGCAGCACAGTGCCGGCAACGGCGGTCTGTGCGGTGGCCGGCGCCGCCGCAGGCGCAGCGGTCGGGGCAGCGGTCGGCGCGGCGGCCGAAGCCTGCGCGGCCGAAGCGGATTGGTTGCCGCAGGCGGTCAGGGCCAGCGCAGCGGTCAGGGTCAGGGCGAGCATCGTCATCTTCTTTTTCATTTGGGTCATCTCCTTTGTTTTGGCGTCTGCCTTTGTTGGTAGTATACGGGGCGGGTTTCCAAAATCCGGGGTCGCGGGGACTTATTTATTTTGTTTTTTCAGTTCCCTGCCGGTTTTCAACCCTTACACCCATAGATTGCGGAAGACGGGATGGGGAAAACGGGGTAAGCCGAAAAATTTTTTAGAGTTTAGAGTTAAGATATGGTGCGCCTTCGGCGCGTTAAAAAGTGCCGGGAATCTGCCGCCAATTTTTTTGAGCGCGCAGCGCGATCCACCTTATCTAAACTCTGAACTCTACGCCCCCCTCTCAGTCGTCCCCATCGTCATCATCGTCCTCATCATCTTCCAAATCATCGTCATCCCAATCATCGTCTTCCCAATCGTCGTCATCATCGTCATCGTCGTCCCATTGCGGGGCCTGTGTGGGAAGGGGTGTTGGCG
>PPYE01759314.1_pt1 | contig 13335 bp, 10 predicted proteins | sample 1559881 | NCBI WGS metagenome assembly PPYE01 (sample SAMN08240022, study PRJNA423297) | Human gut metagenome, whole genome shotgun sequencing project.
TTGTTGTTCTTTGCCAAAGAAATGTTCGGCCCGGAAACCAAGATACGGTTGCGCCCGTCTTATTTCCCATTTACCGAACCTTCGGCAGAAATGGATATATCTTGCAACTTATGCGGGGGTAAAGGTTGTGCATTCTGTAAACATACCGGCTGGGTAGAGATTCTGGGTTGCGGTATGGTAGACCCGAATGTACTCGATGCCTGCGGAATAGACAGCAAAGTATATACCGGTTATGCCCTGGGTATGGGTATAGAACGTATAACGAATTTGAAATATCAGGTAAAAGATTTGCGCATGTTCTCGGAAAATGACCAACGATTCTTACAGGAATTCGTGTCGGCTCATTGAGTATCGGTGTACAATCTTAATCTAACTTTATACAAAAGACGCTGGGGACGAAGGGGGCATGAATACCCGGTCGGTACTGCGTCTTTTGCCGTCTAATTGTTATACTCATGAGAATACAGGAAAGATATGACAAAGTTATAGAATGGTTCTCGACGAACGTTCCGATAGCCGAAACAGAGTTACAATATAAAGACCCGTTTCAGTTGCTTATAGCTGTCATCTTGTCGGCTCAATGTACTGACAAAAGGGTAAACATGATAACACCTCCCTTGTTCGAGGCTTTTCCTACTCCGGAGGCTCTTGCCGCCACGACTCCGGAAGTCGTATATGAATATATCAAAAGTGTCTCCTACCCCAACAACAAATCGAAACATTTGGTAGGAATGGCGAAAAAACTTCTCAGTGATTTCAACGGGGTTATCCCCTCGGATGTAGACGAACTGCAAAAGCTGCCTGGTGTGGGTCGCAAAACGGCTAACGTAATCGCTTCTGTGGTTTTCAAAAAAGAGGCTATGGCTGTAGATACTCATGTGTTCAGGGTATCGAACAGAATAGGTCTCACCAACCAGTCGAAGACTCCTCTCGAAACGGAGAAAACTCTTGTCAAGCATATACCCGGCCACTTGCTGCCTATCGCCCACCACTGGCTAATCTTGCATGGACGTTATATCTGCGTAGCTCGCAAGCCTAAATGCCTCGAATGCGGAATACGGGAATATTGCAAATATTTCAATGAACCGGACAAAAGCAAATAAATAAATGGACAACTTGACATTCGATAAATATACTTTTGCTACGGACGAGCTTTCGGGGAAAGAGTTTTCGGAGTGCACTTTTTCCAATTGCAATTTTAGCGGAATGCGCCTTTCGGGAAGTGTATTTATGGAATGCCGTTTCGAAAATTGTAATCTGTCGCTTTGTCAGGTCGTGGGGACAGGATTCCAACAGGTTCACTTTTCAGATTGCAAATTATCCGGTGTGGACTTTACCGCCAGCAGGGATTTCCTCTTTTCGGTACAATTCAGCCGCTGTGTCATCGAATATGCCTTATTCTCCCGCAAAAAGATGAAAAAATCCCACTTCTCGGACTGCCGCATTTGTGAATGCGACTTTGCCGACTGTGATCTCACCGAAGCGGTATTCTCTCATTGCGACCTGAGCCGAACGGCATTTTACCACACCAAACTGTCAAAAGCCGACATGAGAACAGCTTTTAATTTCCATATCGACCCTGAAGAAAATGACCTGAGGCAAGCTCTGTTTTCTCCGGAAGGTGCCATCGCTCTTTTACAAAAATACAAATTGGTTATCGGCTGAACCGATTGCCGACCGGCTATACTCCGTCATGGGCTATCTCTCCCGAACGGGCATCGACGAATGCCATCAGCTCTTGAGGGGCTATCTTTATCTGCAATCCCCGGATACCGGCACTTATATATATGTAGCCGAAAAGCGATGCGCTGGCATCGATATATGTAGGGAAATGTTTTTTCATTCCTATCGGTGAACATCCTCCTCTTATATAACCGGTTATGGGCAACAGTTCTTTCATCGCTATCATCTCGGCACTTTTATTACCTGAAATTTTAGCCGCGGCTTTTAAATCGACCTCTTTATCACCGGGTATCACACATACAAAAATGCCATTGCGATCGCCCCGTAGTACTAAAGTCTTGAACACTTGCCGTATATCTTCTCCCAACTGTTCGGCAACGTGCGTAGCTGCCAGATTGTTCTCATCCACTTCGTAAGGAATGAGCTCATAAGAGATTCCGGCTTTGTCCAATAAACGGGCGGCATTGGTCTTATTTATCTTCATACTCATCGTCTTTATCCTTAAAAGCTTTTTAAATCTCACAACAAAAATAGCCTATTCAGAATTTCTTTGTATCTTTTTCCGGTCCGGTTTCCCGTTTTCATCCGTCAAGCTATCGGCTATCTTCCTCACAAAAACAAGAAAATGTCCTCGAATAAAGATTTGCAAAGCTGAATCGAGCGAAATTTAAACCAGCTCTAACAACAAGGCAAATTTAATGAATAATGCAATTATATTTACTTATAACTTGTTTTTTCTGCTTTTGCCCGTCAAACCACCTGCTATTTTGGGTGTTGGAAAAGTATTTCATCCGAGGAAATAATATTTAAGTGTTTTCAACTCTTTGTCCAGTTCAAATATTACAGGTTTCCCAACCGGTATTTCAACCTTGACAATTTCTTCCGGAGTGAGTTGCAAGAGATGCATTTCCAATGCACGCAAACTATTCCCATGGGCTACAATCAACACCGTTTTTCCTTGCTTGACAACAGGTGCAACATCGAGTTCCCAACAAGGCAATACTCGATTTACCGTATCTTGTAATGACTCTCCATGTGATAACAAAGAGGCATCTATACCTTCATAGCGTATATCATGTGCCGGGAAACGGGGGTCAAAGTCCGATATCTGAGGCGGTCTCGCATCATAACTTCTGCGCCATATCATTACTTGCTCTTCACCGTATTTCTCAGTTATTTCCGTTTTACTCAATCCTTGTAATGCCCCGTAATGCCGTTCATTCAGTCTCCAGTTTTTTATCACCGGAACCCATAGCAACCCCATTTCTTCGGCTATTATATACTGAGTTTTTATGGCTCTCTGTAAATAGGAAGTATAACATATATCGAACCGAAAGTGAAATGATTTCAAAAGGTCTCCGGCATGCCGTGCTTCTTCTTTTCCTTTCTCCGATAAATCCGGGTCGGACCAACCCGTAAAACGGTTCTCCTGCTCCCATATACTTTCACCATGCCTCAGTAATATCAATTTATACATTTTATAGTGTATTATTGGTTTGTCTTTCGTTTACCAATAAACGCTTCGAATAGTAAAATCGTTCATCCGGTGACAAACTCCGTCTAAATTTTATTTTATGACATACCGACTATGCCCACCGGGAATCATCTATATATAAATCTGCGATTCGCATTATTTACTCACAAAGAGTCTAAGAAATAAGTGGGGTTATCCAATTTTCAACAACCCTCTGCTGTTCCTTGCAATTTGAGAGTAGGAAACGAGAAATTACCTCCATTCCTCGATAGAAAAAAGCAATAATTCCAAGTTTCTCGAATGATATTTCTTTGTAGACTTACGAACCATGTGTTAAAAAAGCAAGAAGCGGGCTTTTGAGAGCCTCTTGCCCAATGCAGTATAAATCGGGGAATTTAGAGATTACGATGCTCATTAAGGTATTTGTTGGATTTCATCCGACGTTTTTGCGCCATGACATAGCTCGAACTAATCCGGCTCTGCCCGTTTGGCTGAATCAAAACTCTCCTTTAATATGAAGTACTGCTTCCGGTCAGCCACTCCTTGAACTCTCCTACCCGGTTCTTGCTGACTACAATCTTTTCGGGCGTGGCAACCTGCAAATTGACAATCACACGTTTATTGAACCATAGACTGATATCTTTCACTGCTTCTCTGGCTACAAGGTACTGGCGATTGGCTCGAAAGAATCGCTTCGGCTCCAGACAATCAGCAAGTTCATCCAAAGTCCGGTTGATAACATACTCCCCGCCTTGCATCGTGACTGCTTTTACAATACCATCTGTAATGTAGAAACAGCAAACGGTATTTACTGCGAGAGGCAAGAGCTTATCGCCTTTGACAGGTACCAATAAATGTGTCTTGTAATTCTCTTCCCGTTTTAAGGTACGCATCAACGTGCGGAGGTCCGGTTCGGCCGGACGAACAGTACGAAGTTGCTTCAGTTTGGCAAGTGCAGCACGCATCTCCTCCTCTCCAATAGGCTTGAGCAGGTAATCAATGCTGTTGACCTTGAAAGCCCGCAACGCATATTCATCATAAGCGGTAGTAAAGATAATGGGGCAAGTGATGTCTGTGTGTTCGAATATCTCGAATGCCGACCCATCTGCCAAATGTATATCCATGAAAACCAGTTCGGGCATAGGATGCGCACGGAACCAATCAATGGCATCCTCCACACAATCCAACACATCAATCACTTCAATATCGGGGGCTACCTGTTCCAACACAGCTTTTACGTTGCGAACAGCCGCTTTTTCGTCTTCGATAATCAGAGTTTTCATTGCAATCTATAAGTTTTTCAGGGTTTCATAAGAGGAATACAAACGCGGAAACGACCATCCGCCTCTGTAATCTTGATTTCTTTGCCCAATAACAGTTCGTAACGCTTGGCAAGGTTGACTAATCCTATACCCGTTCCGGAAGAGACCGTGCGGCGGGGTTGCAAAACATTCTCCACAAAGAGAGAAAATGTACCGTCGGCAGGACTTCTTATTATCCCGATTTCGATAACAAAAGGTTTTCGGCTGCTGATTTCGTTATGCTTTACAGCATTTTCCACCAATGTTTGTATGGAAAGTGGCGGCAGTACATAATCCAAACAGCGAGAATCTACCTCAACTATGAAATGCAGGTTATCTTCATAACGCATCTTCATCAGGTAGATATATGCCTCTACGAAATCCATTTCTTCGCGGAGGGTGACGACATGCGTATCGTTCTCTTTCAAAGTGTAGCGCAGCACGTGAGAAAGTTGGCAGATATAATCCTGTGCCCGTTCAGGCCCCTCTCGTACCAACGACTGCAAGGTATTGAGCGAATTGAACAGCATGTGAGGATTCAGCTGGTTCTTCAGTGCCTGGTATTGGTTGCGTACATTCTCAGCCTGCAACTCCCCGTTCTGCAACAACATGGCCTGCCACTGAGCGGTCAGGTAATAGATATAACAAGTGCCTGTGACAACAATACTCATCATAAAATCACGTACCGGATGCAAGTAATGGTGTACAGTAGCATCGATAGCGGGAATGCTGAAATGATGGTGCAGGAAAACGAATGCTCCCCCTAATGCCTTGCTCAGCAACCATACAAGGATAAAAGAAAGTGCTACTTTCCACCATGTCATGCGGGTATTCGGACGATTGAACTTGAAAAAGACAGTGTTCACGACAAAAAGTGCCAGAAGAGAAAGAAAGGCGTAGCCTACTTCAAAAAGCACATCGGCCAATGACATATCCGGGAAAAGCGTACGTTGCTCCTGCGCATCTGAGAGCGATACCAATTCCGGGAAATGGATAAGAAAACTGACAGCTAGCGACACTACCACCGTCAACTGGACGTATTTCCTGTTTGTCACGCACATAGTTGTCTTTATCTGGGTTCCGACATAGGAACAAAGGTACAAAATCCTTTTCATTCTCCTGTCATCCGAGCAGAAACATACATACCCGGACGGAAGAGCGGACTGGCATCTGCCACCTCGGCATAGAGCTCGATAGACCTATTGGTATTGTCCACCTGCTGCCCTATGGATACTATCCTTCCGTGAAAAACCGTATCCCCCAGTCCGTTAACACGGAACTGTATGGAACTACCGGTCTTCACTGCCTCCAAATCTTTCTCATAAGCAATCAGGCGTATCATAATCTTTCTTTTATCTATGATGTCACAAAGAGAAGTTCCGGCTTCAAGATACTTTCCAAGATTGGCTTGCACGTTGCAGACATAACCACTGATGGGCGCTATAACCTCCATATAAGGCGATATGCCATTGGCAACCAACTTTTCAGGGTCGATATCCAGCAAGCGGAGTTGAGCATCGGCAGCTTGCAGGCGGCTCTTCATCGACAAATAATCGGCTTTGCTCTGCTGTAGCTTTTTCTGCGAGGCAGCCTCTTCCCGCGATAGATTCTGTTGCCGGCGATACTCTGCTTCTAAATATTCCAATTGCGCCCGGCTATCCAGATAGGTCTGCTGTAACATGATAAAATCCGGATTTTCTAAAATACCTATAAGCGTGCCTTTACGGACATAAGTACCGGGCAGTGGCAGAAGTTTACTTACCACTCCTCCCATTGTGAGTGTGACGGAGACAAAGTTCTGGGGAGGAATAACCAAAGTGCCATTGAATGATGCCGGATTGGCTTTGGCAGTGGCCCCAGTTGTCCCATCTACATGCAAAGAATCCTCAGGCCGAGCTGTTTCGACCATCGTGTCCACAGAATGGACAGAAAGGCTTGTCGTGCCTTCATTCTGTTTATCGGAAGCGTTGCAAGATGCCAGTAACAGGGCTGCAACCGAGAAAATCATCTTTTTCATTTCGATGCGTAATTTTTTTATTGGTGATACAATTCATATTCAAGTGCCGCAACGTTATATTGGTAGACGGTTTCGACATATCCTTTCCTGATTTCCAATGCGGCATTCATACTCTGGACATACTCGCTGATATCCGTTTCGCTCTCGCGAAATTGCAAGTCGGCGGTCTTCATCAGGTTATCTGCTTCGACCAATGCACTTGCTGTATAGTAACGTATGCTCTCACCATATCGCCGAAGGCTGGCACGCAGTTCCGACACTTTCAACTCCAGATTGCGACGGTCAGCCTCAGCTTGCATCTGTGCTTTGTCCATTTCGAACCTTGCCTGGCGGACTTTGCTACGTTGCGACAGAAACCATACGGGAAAAGAGACGCCCACCATCCAGGAATCCAATCCCTTATCGGGCAAAATATTTTGTCTTACATATCCTACGGATAGTTCCGGGAAAAAACGGCTGCGCTCCACATTCAACATCGCCCTCTTTTCCTCGGTCTGACTTTGGATATAGTTCAAGTGAGCTTCGGATAGCGAACAAGTATCCAAATCAACCGGATAAAGCTGAATCTCCATATTGGCTGGCACAAGCGGCATATCGGCATAGCAGATCCATTGAAAACGAGAAGCGGCCAATTTGAGCTCCTCTTCCGCCTGAAAGAGCTTGTTGCGCATATCAGAGGCAACAGTAGCGGACATACTCTTTTCGAGCCGGGTGATTTCGCCCTGTTTATAACGCAATTCTCCCGCCCTTTGCAATCTGTCTGCCAGACGACTTTGTTCACTGTACATATCCTTCAAATTCCAAGCATACAGGTAATAGGCCCACGCACGCTTCACCTCTGCTTTCACTTCTTTCTCCACCATCTGCTTGTAGAATGAGCCAGTGGCCACCTGCTTGTTGACAAGGACATTCTTGTAGAAAGGCACGAGCAGCGAACCGAGCGGTTGCGAGACAGCAGTCTCCTTGTCTTTTCGCTCAACCCCGTTCAGTTGTCCCCAAGAATAGGAAAACTCGGTAGCGCCCAATTCCATCACTTCACCCCGAACGGCCCGAAGGCGTTTGATGTCGCTGTCAGCGATGCGCAAACGTGGGTTGTTTTGCAAAGCCATTTCCAATGCTTGTTCCAAAGTGACGGTTCTTGCCGTACCTTCTTGTGCCTGAACAGGCAATGTGACCGCGGTCAACAACAACAGATAGCTGCCGAAACCGAACCACTTTCTCATTTTGCTATATCGTAACATAACTGTAGAATTTACTATGTGATAAAATACCGGAATAATGAGCAACGTCAGTATAGTAGAGACAATAAGCCCGCCAATTACTACTGTAGCCAATGGCCTCTGCACCTCGGCTCCGGCAGAAGTGGCTATAGCCATCGGCACAAACCCAAGTGAGGCAACCAGCCCCGTAAGGAATACCGGACGAAGCAAGTGCGGGCAGCTCTTGCGGATTATACGCGAGGTACACAGCGGGTAATGGGTGCTCTTACGGACTTCCTTGAAATGGTTTATCATCAGGATGCCGTTGAGTACCGCCACGCCGAAAAGCGCAATGAACCCTACACCGGCCGATATACTGAACGGCAACCCGCGTAACCAAAGAGCCACAATGCCTCCGATAAGCGACAAAGGTACCGTACTGAACACTATCAGCGTATAGGTAACAGACTTGAAAGCGAAGAAAAGTAACAACAAGATGAGCATCAAGGCAATCGGAATAACTACGAGCAGTGTATCAATGGCGTTTTGCAGATTTTCAAATTGTCCGCCATAAGAAAAGTAGTAACCAGGCTTCAGCTTGATATTTTTTTCCAACGTTGCCTGTATGCCCTGCACTACCTGCTGTATGTCAGCATCACGCACGTTCACCCCGATAACGATACGCCGTTTCGTAGCATCACGGTTTATCTGCAAAGGGCCGTTCACCAAATCGATGGTTGCCACTTCACTCATCGGTATCTGTACGCCTTCAGCGGTGCGCACAAAGAGCTTATCCAAGTTCAGGTCTCTCACTTTGTCGTAATCCAAGCGGAGTACAAGGTCAAAGCGACGTTCGTTTTCGAATACCACACCGGCGGCTTCACCTGCATAGGCAGTGCGCACGATAGTATTCAGTTCCTCGATGTTGATGCCATAACGGGCTATTTTTGCCCGGTTATAATTTACCACTAATTGAGGAAGCCCCATCGCCTGCTCTACGATAACGTCAGAGGCTCCCGGAATCTTTTCAATGTAAGCGGCTGCCTCCTTTGCTTTATCATAAAGTTCCGCCATGTCCTCGCCATAAAGCTTGACAGCGATGTCGGCTTTGGCTCCCGTCATCAGCTCATTGAAACGAAGCTGGATGGGCTGGGAAAAGTTAAACTCGGCACGGCCAGCCAATGGTTCTAAAGCAGCTTTCATCTTTTCCACCATCTCTGCACGGTCGGAGGCACTGGTCCACTCCTTGAAAGGCTTCATCACAATCATCACGTCGGCATCTTCTACCGCCATCGGGTCAGTAGGAACTTCTGCTGTACCGATTTTGGCTACTACATGCTTTATCTCAGGAAAGCGTTCTTTCAAAATCTTCTCCGCCTGGCAGGATACTTCTATGCTTTCGGTCAGCGAACTGCCTGCAGGGAGCGTCATCTGCATGGCAAAGTCGCCTTCGTCAAGCGTAGGAATAAACTCCGCCCCTAATTTTGTAAATAAGGCCATGCTGCCTGCCAAAGCCAAAAATGCAATGAAAACCGTCAGACGGACATGGTGCATACAGACTGCCAGAATCTTCATATAGACAAGGTTCAACTTATCAAAGAAACGGTCGGCAAACACTCGTTTTCCTTTTACCTCCCGTTTCAGGAAGAGGGAAGCCATCATCGGGACATAGGTAAGCGACAGCAACAAGGCTCCGATGATGCAGAACACCAATGTCTTTGCCATCGGTGTGAAGTATTTCCCTTCGATGCCCGTCAGCGTCAGGATAGGGAAAAACACAATCAAGATAATCAGTACGGCAAAAGTGGCCGAACGCGCCACTTTGCTTGCGCCTTTTTCTATTTCGGCATCCATCTCTGCTTGCGTAAACTTGCGTCCTATGAATTGCCGCCCGTAAATATGAGCCAGTATGCCTTCCAGAATAACAATGGAACCGTCCACCACAATTCCAAAGTCTATCGCCCCCAAGCTCATCAAGTTGGCAGAAACTCCAAACACGCGCATCAAAATAAAGGCAAACAGCATGGCAAGCGGAATGACAGAAGCTACAATCAACCCGGCACGCACATTGCCGAGAAACACAATCAGTACCAAAAATACGATGACCGCACCTTCTATCAGGTTACGGATAACGGTGGAGATATTCCGGTCCACCAATTCCGAACGGTTCAGGTAAGGCTCAATGCTGATGCCCTCGGGCAACATCTTTTGTACTTGTTCTACCCGTTTCCCAAGTTCGGAAGTGACAACATTGGCATTAGCCCCTTTCAGCATCATGGCAATGCCACCCACACACTCCCCTTTCCCATCGATGGTCATGGCTCCAAAGCGCTTGGCACTTCCGAAACGTACATCAGCCACATCACTTACGTGTACGGGGATACCGTTACGGTTTGCCACTACAATGTGTTCTACATCCTGCAAGCTGCTTATCATTCCTTCCGAACGGATATAATAGGCTCGGTTCACTTTCTCGATGTAACTGCCACCCGTATTCTGATTGTTACTATTCAACGCTTCGAACACTTCCCCGATGGTGATATTGAGCGAGTAGAGTGCATCCGGATCCACTGCTACCTCATATTGCTTCAGGTTACCACCGAAACTATTAATTTCCACGATACCGGGAATACCGGACAACTGCCGTTTCACGATCCAATCCTGAATGGTGCGCAGCTCCATCGCATCGTATTTGTCCTCATAGCCGGGTGCCACCTGCAACGTATATTGGTAAATTTCACCCAGCCCAGTGGTAACAGGCATCAACTCCGGAGTACCTAATTCCGGAGGAATCTCACTTATCACGGTCTGTATCTGTTCGTTGACAAGCTGTCGCGCCTGTAAGGTAGGAACACTTTCTTTGAATACTACTGTCACCAAGGAGAGCCCGAAGCGACTGACTGACCGGATTTCCTCTACGTTCATGATATTACTCATGGCTATCTCGACAGGGAAGGTAATCAACTGCTCCACCTCTTGCGGTGCCAATGTGGGTGACACGGTGACAATCTGCACCTGATTGTTTGTAATGTCCGGCACTGCGTCGATGGGCAATGTCAGCATGGCATAAATACCTCCGATAAGGAGAAAAATCGTCGTCAGGCCGACAAAAAGTTTCTTCCTGACAGAGAAATGTACTATTGCATCAAACATCTTATAGCATTGTTTTCATTTATATATCGATTGATGATACAAATGTAGAAAAGCATAAAGAGATCAGCTATAAAGAATAAAGTGAAATGGAACAAACGGGTAGTGAATGGAAAGAAACAGGCAGTGAAATAACTATTCGGGAGATTGTCTCTTGGCTTACTTTATTGTATTTATATTGTAGGACCATACCTGGCTCTTCCACAGAATATCTGCGTGCAACCCGATTTTTACGGATCGACGGTAAGTACATCTAAAATTCCTCGTACTACCATTTCAACATTATCATTGCTTAAGAACCTGTCTAACTTTTCCGAATAAGAAAATATCATCCGGTCATTTTCGAATTTTCTTTCAAAGATATTTTCTTGTTTTTATGAGGATGATAGCGGGCTGTCTGAGGAGCGAAAACGGAAAAATATCCTCGAAAGAAGCTCAAAATCTAACTCGAGCAAAATTCAGACAGACTCTAAGGGAAACAAGCGCTTTATACTTTTTTTAGGCTCAATAATTGCGTATGTGTTTATTGCTAACTACTTTTACTCTTAAAAAACATAAATGGTATATGAAAATCATCACGTATAATGTAAATGGCATACGGAGTGCCTTGTCCAAAGGGTTGACAGACTGGCTGGCCGAGGAATTGCCCGACGTACTGTGCCTGCAAGAGACCAAAGCCCAACCCGAACAAATCCCGACCGAAGTATTCGAGGCTATTGGATATAAATGTTATTTTTATTCGGCAAAGAAAAAAGGATATAGCGGCGTTGCTTTACTCTCCCGCAAGGAGCCTGACCTTGTAGCTTATGGAATGGGGATGCCTCAATATGATGACGAAGGCCGTTTTCTCCGCGCAGACTTCGGAGACCTATCTGTCGTCAGCGTATATCATCCGTCCGGGACATCGGGCGACGAACGCCAAGCCTTCAAGATGGTATGGCTCGAAGATTTCCAACGGTATGTTCTCGAACTGCAAAAAAGCCGTCCCAACCTTATTTTATGCGGTGATTATAACATTTGCCATGAGGCCATAGACATTCATGATCCGATACGTAATGCAAAGAACAGCGGTTTCTTACCGGAGGAACGGGAGTGGATGAGCCGTTTCTTGTCGTCCGGATTTACCGATAGTTTCCGCTTTTTACATCCCGATTCCCAGGAATATACCTGGTGGAGTTTCCGATTCAATGCCCGTGCCAATAATAAGGGGTGGCGCATAGATTATTGCATGGTAAGCGACTGTATGCGACAAAGGCTCTTGGATGCTTCTATCTTACCGCACGTAAAGCATTCGGATCATTGTCCCGCAGTTCTGGTTATCAAATGACGTAATATGGAAAGTCTTCCTGTTCGGAAAATTATCCATATCGACATGGACGCTTTCTATGCTTCGGTGGAACAACGCGACCATCCTGAATACCGGGGCAAAGCGATTGCGGTGGGACGGGATGAATCGCGAGGAGTGGTGTCTACAGCCAGCTATGAGGCTCGTAAATACGGTGTGCGTTCGGCCATGCCTTCGACTCGTGCGCGGGAATTGTGCCCCAACCTGATATTCGTCCCCGGCAGAATGGCTGTATATAAGGAAATATCGGCCCAAATTCATGAAATATTCAGGGAATATACCGATATTATAGAACCGTTGTCTATCGATGAGGCTTTTTTGGATGTTACTCATAATAAAAAAAATATCGAGCTGGCTTCGGACATCGCCCGGGAAATAAAGGAGAAGATAAAGGTGCGTACTCAGCTGACGGCCTCGGCCGGAATTTCGTTCAATAAATTTCTGGCCAAGATAGCTTCCGATTACCGAAAGCCTGACGGATTGTACGTCATTCACCCGCAAAAGGCTCTTGACTTCATTGCCAAACTCCCTATTGAATCTTTCTGGGGTGTGGGGAAAGTTACTGCCCAGAAAATGCATAAATTGGGTATCCACAATGGGCTGCAACTGCGACAATGCTCTCTGGAGTACCTTACGCGCCAGTTCGGAAAGGCCGGTCAACTGTACTTCGACTTCTCTCATGGTATAGATAACCGTACGGTAAATCCTGAGCGCGAAAGGAAATCGGCAGGTTGTGAAAGGACGTACGAAAAAGACCTGACAGAAAAGATGTCGGTCATCATCGAATTGTATCACATTGCCGTAGAACTGAGCGAGCGCCTGAAGAAATCAGAATTCAAAGGTAACACTCTCACTTTAAAGATACGTTTTTCGGACTTTTCGACTCTAAGCAAAAGTATCACCATCGGTCAGGCTTTTACTTCTCTCGAAGAGATACTGCCCCATGCCAAAAATCTGCTCAAAGAAACACATTACGAAAATCGACCGATACGCCTACTCGGGCTCTCGGTATCGCATCCATTAAGCGACGAACACTTTCCCAGACAGTTGCGCATACCTTTTTAGGAGAGACAGGTGGAACATAATTTCCGGAGATGATGACTTATTCAAATTTTCACAATAAAAAAGTATGTCCAACTCTTTTATAAGGGAATAAAATTCTAACT
>PPYE01540416.1_pt1 | contig 13333 bp, 8 predicted proteins | sample 1559881 | NCBI WGS metagenome assembly PPYE01 (sample SAMN08240022, study PRJNA423297) | Human gut metagenome, whole genome shotgun sequencing project.
GCAAGATGGGAGAATTGTCTTCTGACTATTTCACAACTAACCCTGAAGTGCTTGAAGCAATCGGTGGTAAAGTGCCTGTGACAATTAATGGTAAATTCCCCGAAAAGTATTTCAAGAAGAACGCAACTGTTGAAGTTACCCCCGTTCTGAGATGGAAAGGCGGCGAAGCTAAAGGCCAGCCCGCTGTATTCCAAGGAGAAAAAGTAGAAGGAAACAATCAGACTATCGCTTACAAGGCAGGTGGCAGCTACACGATGAAAGCTTCTTTCGACTACGTTCCCGAAATGGCAAACTCTGAACTTTATCTTGATTTCAAGATTACAAAAGGAAAGAAATCATACACTATTCCTTCTGTAAAAATCGCTGATGGCGTTATCGCGACTTCTGAACTGCCTACTGCTGCCAGCTCTAACGCATCATACGCTAACGATGCTTTCCAACGCATTATTAAAGATGCTCAGACTGCCAACATCATGTTCTTGATCCAGCAAGCCAACTTGCGCAACAGCGAATTGAATTCTGACGATATCAAAGAATTCCATAAGAAAGTGGCTGAAATTAATGCCGACACAAAGAACTACAAACTGAACAACATCGAAATTTCTGCATACGCTTCACCTGATGGTGGTGTGGAACTGAACACCGGTTTGGCTGAAAACCGTGAAGCAAACACAGAAAAATATATGGAACGCCAGTTGAAGAAGGGCAAGATTGATACTAACCTGGATGCAAAATACACTGCACAAGACTGGGAAGGCTTCCAAGAACTGGTATCTAAATCAAACTTGCAGGATAAAGATTTGATCTTACGTGTTCTTTCTATGTACAATGATCCTGAACAAAGAGAAGCTGAAATCAAGAATATCTCTTCTGTATACAAAACTTTGGCTGACGAAATCCTGCCTCAGTTGCGTCGTGCCCGTTTAACTGCCAACTATGACATCATCGGTCGTAGCGATGACGAAATCAACGAAGCATTCAACTCTGATCCTAAAGTATTGAGTGTAGAAGAATTATTGTACGCTGCTACCCTGACTAACGACAACGCTCGCAAAGAAGCTATCTTCACCAAGACAACTCAACTTTATCCGAACGATTTCCGTGCTTATAATAACTTGGGTGAATTGGCATTCGCTGCCGGTGATGCTGCTAAAGCAGAAAGCTACTTCAAACAAGCTGCTTCTAAGAACGCTAACGCTCCTGAAGTAAACGCTAACCTTGGTCTTTGCGAATTGGTTAAGGGCAATGTTGCAGCTGCCGAAACTTACTTAGGCAAAGCTACAGGTGCTAACGCTGCCGGCGAAGCTTTGGGTAACTTATATATCAAACAAGGCCAGTATGACAGAGCTGTCAACTCATTCGGTGACGCTAAGACTAACAGTGCCGCTCAAGCTCAGATTTTGGCTAAAGACTATAACAAAGCAAAAGCTACTTTGTCTGCAATCAAGAATCCGGATGCAATGACTGACTACTTGATGGCTATCGTTGGTGCTCGCACAAACAATGCTTCATTGGTAAGCAGCAGCATCAAGAGCGCAATCGCAAAAGATCCTTCAATGGCTGAAAAAGCTGCTAACGATCGCGAGTTCGCTAAATACGCTGATGCTATCAAATAATATAACTAGATATCATCTTGTCTAGTTTTTTAGATGATTATGACTGAAACCGGAGGCTTCGTGATGAAGCTTCCGGTCTTTTTATGTAAAATAACCTTCATTTATGCCTGCCTTTAGCCACAAAATGCGTATTTTCGCAAAAAATATCTTGAAATGAAAAAATTACTATTCTTTCTTTTCACTCTTGTTGTGCTGGCAAGCGGCTGCGGCAAGAAAAATACATTCACCTTGGAAGGAAGCATTAAAGGACTTCCTTCAGACACTATATTAGTATTTTATCAAGAACCCGATTACAAGCTGGATACCATACTCCTCTCAAAAGGTAAATTCACTTACACCATTACCCCTGACACATTTACTATCTTCTCATTACTATTGGGAGAAAAACAAATCTTACCGATATATGCTGATAAAGGAGAAAGTGTTACCCTAAACGGAATGGCCGGAAAGATAGAGGTTAAAGGAAAGGGAGAAAACGCACAACTGGCAAAACATATCCAGTACCTTAGCACCTTAGAAAATAACAAGGCAGCTGTTATGACTGCTGTGGATTCGTTGATTAAAACCAACCCAAGCTCGTACAGCAATATCTATCTGATAGACAAATATTACGTACAGGACTCGCTTCCTGATTACAACCACATAGATCAGCTGATAAAAGGACTAAGCGGTATTATAAAAGACACACCTTATATTATAGAACTCCAGAATAAATTAAGTGAGAAAAAAGAACTGACAGAACATCGCTACGTTTCCAACATCTCGTGCACGGATAAAAAAGGAAAGACCGTCAACTGGAACAGTGTAAAAGGGAAATATGTCCTTTTGGATTTTTGGGCAAGCTGGAACAAAGAAAGCATTGCCACACAAGATTCTTTAGTATCCGTACAAAAGGCATTGAAAAAAGACAAGTTTGTTATTATCAGCCTCTCCCTTGATCTGAATAAAAAGGAATGGATGGAGAAAATCATTCAAAAAGATACCACGCAATGGAAACAAGTTTGCGATTTCAAAGGCTGGAACAATTCCATTGTCAAGCAACAAGGCATAACCCGGATTCCTGCCAATATACTGATAGGTCCTGACAAGCGGGTCATCACACAAGATATACGGGGCAAAGAACTGATAGACAAAGTGAGACAGCTGACAGAACAAGATAAAGAGAAAGAAAAAGCCGCCAAAGAGGCAGAACGTGCTCGAAAGAGACAAAATAAAAAATAAAAGAATGCTGGTAAAAGTCTATGGAGCAGCCGTTCAAGGTATCGACGCTACCATTGTAACTATTGAAGTAAATAGTTCACGAGGTATAAAATTCTTCCTTGTCGGTCTGCCGGACTCGGCCGTGAAAGAAAGTCATGAACGTATTATTTCCGCCTTACAGGTAAACGGATATAAATTCCCCACTTGTCAAATTGTAGTGAATATGGCCCCTGCCGACATACGCAAGGAGGGGTCTGCATACGACCTTCCGCTAGCAATCGGAATATTGGCCGCTACCCAAATCGTATCGGAAGAAAAACTTTCACGTTATCTTATTATCGGAGAACTTAGCCTGGATGGAAGCCTTCAACCAGTCAAAGGAGCCCTCTCCATAGCTATCAGTGCCCGCGAGCAAGGTTTTGAAGGCTTCATACTTCCCAAACAAAATGCGCGGGAAGCTGCTGTAGTAAACAACCTGAAAGTATATGGCGTAGAAAATATCAAAGAGGTCATCGAATTTTTCAATAATGAACGCAATCTGGAGCCTAGCATCGTCAATACACGGGAGGAATTCTATGAACACCAAAGTAGCTTTCCATACGATTTTGCTGATGTGAAAGGACAAGAAAGTGTAAAACGCGCATTGGAAGTAGCCGCGTCCGGAGGACACAACCTGATTATGATCGGTTCACCCGGAAGTGGGAAGTCCATGATGGCAAAGTGCATGCCAAGCATTCTCCCTCCCCTTTCATTGGGTGAAAGTCTGGAAACGACTAAAATACATTCAGTAGCAGGAAAATTAGGAAAAGACAGTTCACTGATTGCCATCCGGCCTTTCCGTAGTCCCCATCATACAATTTCGCAAGTAGCAATGGTAGGTGGCGGCACCAATCCCCAACCGGGAGAAATCAGTCTGGCTCACAACGGTTTGCTCTTTCTAGACGAGTTGCCGGAATTTAACAGAAGTGTACTTGAAGTACTTCGCCAACCCCTAGAGGACAGGCATATATCCATCGCACGAGCTAAATACAGTCTGGATTATCCGGCCAGTTTCATGCTGGTAGCCAGTATGAATCCCTGTCCATGCGGATATTATAATCATCCCACACGAGCTTGCGTCTGTAATCCCGGACAAGTGCAACGGTACCTGAACCGTATCTCCGGTCCTTTACTGGACCGCATAGATATCCAAATAGAAATAGTTCCGGTTCCATTCGAAAAAATGGCAGAACGCCATCATGCGGAAAGTAGTGCAAGCATACGCGAACGGGTTATCAAGGCCCGGGAAATACAAGCTCAACGTTTTGCCAACCATCCGGGTATTTACTGCAACGCACAAATGGAAGCCGGGTTACTCCATCTGTACGCTCAACCCAATGAAGCAGGGCTAAAATTATTACGAACTGCCATGACACGCCTCAACCTGTCGGCGCGCGCATACGGTCGTATTCTAAAAGTAGCGCGTACCATTGCCGATCTGGACAACAGCGAACACATTACTTCCATCCACCTGGCAGAAGCGATAAGCTATAGAAATCTTGATAGAGAAGACTGGGCCGGTTAGTTTAGCTGCCCGACTCAGTTTCCTTTGCATGATAAATGACCTGCATCAATGAGTCCAGTTCAATGTAATTTGAAAGAACATCCTCTTCCTTATCGGTCGTTTCCCAATCTTTATCCTCTCTCTTTTTAGAGAAAAGTGCATTTAAAATGAATTTATACCACGTATTCATGTCTCGTTCGACTTAAGGTTTTATAAAAAACAGGATAAGTAAAATTTAGTTCATCATTTTTCTCTCCTTAAGATTAAATGCAAATAAGTGCAAATCACTGCATCACGATATAACATTTTTCTGTATTTTCACTTCTTCCGACAAAGCCCCCGAATAACCATATTTTATAATAAGTACGGCCTGTCAGAGATTTTAAGGGAGAAATATTTCTGATTATTCCATATACTTACTAAAAATCACTAACTTTGCACGTTACTGGTAGAAATAACAAAAAAGACATCATACAATGGAAAATAAATTCAAAAGAACCACCGTCACATCCGCTTTGCCCTACGCAAACGGTCCGGTACATATTGGTCATCTGGCAGGTGTATATGTTCCTGCTGATATCTACGTGCGCTATCTCCGCCTGAAAAAAGAAGATGTTCTTTTCATCGGAGGCTCTGACGAACACGGAGTACCTATCACCATTCGTGCAAAGAAAGAAGGTATTACTCCACAAGATGTGGTGGACCGCTATCATACCTTGATAAAAGAATCATTCAAAGAATTTGGAATTTCATTCGATATATACTCTCGTACTACATCAAAGACACACCACGAACTGGCTTCCGAATTCTTCAAAACCCTGTATGATAAAGGTGAGTTCATTGAAAAGACCTCCATGCAATATTACGACGAAGAAGCCCATCAGTTCCTGGCCGACCGTTATATTACCGGTGAATGTCCTCACTGCCATGCAGAAGGAGCCTACGGTGACCAATGCGAGAAGTGCGGAACATCACTTTCTCCGACCGACCTGATCAATCCGAAAAGTGCTATCAGTGGCAGTAAACCAGTGATGCGTGAAACCAAACATTGGTATCTGCCATTGGACAAACACGAAGGATGGCTGCGTGAATGGATTCTTGAAAATCATAAAGAATGGCGCCCCAATGTATACGGACAATGTAAAAGCTGGTTGGATATGGGCTTGCAACCCCGTGCGGTAAGCCGTGACTTGGATTGGGGAATCCCTGTTCCTGTAGAAGGCGCTGAGGGAAAAGTACTTTATGTATGGTTCGATGCCCCCATCGGCTATATTTCAAATACAAAAGAATTACTTCCCGACAGTTGGGAAACTTGGTGGAAAGATCCAGAAACCCGTTTGATTCACTTCATCGGAAAAGACAATATTGTATTCCACTGCATTGTTTTCCCTGCTATGCTGAAAGCGGAAGGAAGCTATATCTTACCGGATAACGTACCTAGCAATGAATTCCTGAATCTGGAAGGTGATAAGATTTCCACTTCACGCAACTGGGCAGTATGGTTGCATGAATATTTGCAGGACTTCCCCGGCAAACAGGATGTATTGCGCTATGTATTGACAGCCAATGCCCCCGAAACAAAAGACAACGATTTTACCTGGAAAGATTTTCAAGCACGTAACAACAATGAGTTGGTGGCTGTTTACGGTAACTTTGTAAACCGTGCTTTAGTGCTGACTCATAAATATTTCGACGGAAAAGTTCCCGTTTGCGGTGAATTGACCGACTACGACAAAGAAACATTAAAAGAATTTGCAGACGTAAAGGCAGAAGTAGAAAAGCTACTGGATGTATTCAAATTCCGCGATGCACAAAAAGAGGCAATGAACCTGGCACGTATCGGTAATAAATACTTAGCCGATACAGAGCCTTGGAAACTGGCAAAAACTGATATGGACCGTGTAGCCACCATCCTTAACATAGCATTGCAACTAGTTGCCAATCTGGCTATTGCATTCGAACCTTTCCTGCCTTTCAGCAGCGAAAAGCTCCGCAAAATGCTGAATATGGAAACATTTGAATGGGACCAACTGGGACGTACCGATCTGCTGGCAGAAGGACATCAATTGAATAAGGCAGAACTGTTGTTCGAAAAGATCGAAGATGAAACCATTCAAGCACAAGTAGACAAACTGTTGGCTACCAAAAAAGCAAACGAGGCTGCCAACTATAAAGCCAACCCGATAAAACCGGTAATTGCTTTTGAAGAATTTGAAAAGTTAGATATCCGTGTAGGTACCGTATTAGAGTGTGAGGTAGTGCCTAAAATGAAAAAGCTGCTGAAATTCAAGATTGCTGACGGACTGGAGAACCGTACCATCGTCAGCGGTATCGCACAACATTATAAACCGGAAGAACTGGTGGGCAAACAAGTTTTATTCATTGCCAACCTGGCTCCACGCCAATTCAAGAACGGATTGGTGAGCGAAGGCATGATCCTGAGTGCTGAAAACTTTGACGGCACCTTAGCGGTGACCTCTTTATTAAGAGAGGTAAAGCCGGGCAGTGAAGTGAAATAATATACACCCAAATACAGAAAAGGCTGAAAGCAACTGAAACGTCCGCTTTCAGCCTGACTGTTTTATAATCTATCTATAAAAATGACAGAACAATCCTTGAAAGAAAAGACAGCAAAAGGCCTCTTCTGGGGCGGATTAAGCAATGGAGTACAGCAGCTGCTGAATCTTTTTTTCGGGATATTCCTGTCACGCATTCTGAATGCGGAAGATTATGGCATGGTGGGAATGCTGTCCATCTTCTCCCTTATTGCAGGCTCTTTGCAGGAAAGCGGGTTCACGGCCGCCCTAGCCAACAAACGGGATATCTCCCACAAAGACTATAATGCCGTATTCTGGTTCAGTACCGGGCTAAGTGCCTGTCTCTACCTCATTCTGTTCCTTTGCGCCCCACTCATTGCCGAATTCTATCACACTCCCGAACTGACAGCTTTGGCACGATACACTTTCCTCGGTTTCTTTGTAGCCAGTTTGGGCATTGCCCACAGTGCTTACCTGTTCCGCAACTTAATGGTCAAGCAAAAGGCAATGGCGGTCACTATCGGATTAACCGCCTCAGGAACTATCGGTATAACTATGGCCTGCTTGGGATTTGCCTATTGGGGGATAGCCACACAAAGCATTGTCTATGTAGGAACCATTAATATCTGTTATTGGTGCTTCTCACCCTGGCGACCTACACTTACTTTCGACTTCAAGCCTTTGAGAGGGATGCTTTCTTTCAGCAGCAAATTATTAGTAACCAATATATTCAACCACATCAATAATAATATCTTTACCGTTATCCTTGGTAAATTCTATTCGGGACAAGAAGTAGGCTATTTTACTCAAGCTAATAAATGGAATTATATGGGACATTCATTAATTTCAGGAACAGTCAACAGTGTGGCCCAACCTGTACTTTCCAGTTTGTCGGATGAAAGGGAACGCCAACAACGCGCTTTCCGGAAGATGCTCCGCTTCACTGCCTTTATTTCTTTTCCGGCTATGTTAGGATTATCATTAATCGCACCCGAACTGATTATACTGACTATTACAGACAAATGGCTACCCAGTGCCTTCATCCTGCAATTGCTCTGCATCGGTGGCGCATTCATTCCCATAACCAATTTGTATTCCAACCTAGTCATCAGCAAAGGAAAATCGGATATCTATATGTGGAATACCATCAGCTTAGGCATTATCCAGTTAACAACCATGCTGCTGCTCTATCCATACGGCGTACATACCATGATTATAGTGTATGTATCCATCAATATCTGCTGGCTGTTTGTATGGCACTATTTTGTATGGAAACAAATACGGCTCAGCTTGTTTGCAGCGCTGAAAGACATCCTTCCGTTTGCCTTCATAGCTACCGCGGTAATGGCGGCTACCTATTATATCACTATCGGCTTTGCCAATCTGTATTTATTAATGGCAAGCAAAATGATCATAGCCGGCACACTCTACACAGCCATCCTGTGGTTGAGCGGCTCCGTCACTTTTAAAGAGAGTTTACACTATATAATCAAGAAATAATGGCTGCTACACGTCACTCCGGATTAGAATGTTTACGAATTATCAGTATCATACTGATTGTATCCATGCATATTCTAGGAAATACCTTCCACACCGGTAACTGGCTGAACAAAGAATTCATACTATTTATCAATACACTGGGAAACACCGGAGTAACCTTGTTCATTCTGATCTCAGGTTATTTTGGAATCCGTTTCAATACACATAAATTTTTCAAAATGCTGGTTGTCGTATGGTTTTATTCCATCGTTTCTTATCTGATCGAAACAATATGGCTTCACACTCCGCATACCTGGACAGGGCTGGCCTCCTCATTGCTACCGATACTTAGCAAAAAATACTGGTTTATGACCTGCTATGTAGTACTTTATTGTTTCTCGCCCTATTTAAACCGACTGGTTCATAACCTCTCACAAAAAAGTTATAAACAACTACTGTTACTATGGGGATTCTTTTTTGTATTTGCCCCGACAATCCTGTTTTTTGAAATTCAGAATGACACGGGCAAGGGAATTATCAATGTCACACTAGCTTATCTCATAGGACAATATCTGAAGACCTATGGTCTTCCGGAAAATATGAAACGACATAGCCGGGAAATCTTGTCAGGCAGCCTTGCCTGTATTTTTATACTAAATTCCCTGCTTACAGCAATGAGTGGAAATATCATACTGAGATTCGCCCGAGATAATAATCTACTGATTATCATCGCCTCCATCATGATTTTCTACCAGTTTACCCGGTGGCATTTTTCATCCCGCATCATCAATTACCTAGCAGGATACGTTTTTGCCTTATATATGCTTCAAGGACTTCTTATCCACTGTTTACAACCCTGGTATACCCCTTATGCAGACAGCAACCTACTTGTTCTGTATTTTATGGGAACACTTGTTTCTATCTGTCTGACGACGCTTGTTATAGAATGGAGCAGACGGCTGCTATTAGGAAAAATAGAAAACAAATTGGCAAATGCCATAGAAAGAAGAGGAGCAAAAATAAAAATGTTTGCAGATAATCATTAAAACAATGATTTATTTCCGTAACTCATAATTTCAAAATCTCCAATGGAACCCCTCCTATCTGAGCTGCCATATCCGAAAATGAACTCTGAAAAGAACCATATATTTTTTGTGTACGAGCCAATGTGTACATATCCGTGATACCCTCCCTTATTCCCTCCAAAGATCCACGGTCTGCCTTTTTTCCGGAACAGAATATCCGGTCACCATAACGCTCTTTCATTTCCCGCTTCACCTCTTCCGAATCTGTAGCCAAATAGATAGCCACCTTGCCGTCCTCTTTTATCTTCTCATCTAATTTCTGATAGAACAACTCGATAGGGCTTTGCCTGATAGAAGCCAGATTATCTGTACGACGGATATGCACACCAATCATAGCATCCGAAAAATTCCGACAACGGTTTTCTACCTCTTCCATAATCTCGTCTACCGGAACAAACAACCGACTGATCCACGCATAATCATAAAGTTGGAAAGCGGTGTATGATGCCATATAAACACAGCCACCTTCTTTAACCCACCGTTCAAAATCAAAATGCCGGTTACATAAAGGAGTAATGGAACGCTCGTACAGACAAGACTTGAAAAGCAGTTTCTGAAACAAAAGCGGGAAATGAAAATTCTTGGAACGAGGTCTGTCTAATAATGCATAATCCAACCGCGAAGCATCCCGTAAACAAGCCACTTCCCTGTCTACAGGCTTAAACAACTGATAAAACGGTGCATTCAGTGCCCAATCCCGAAACCAAATGATGCTTAATTCACTTTTCGTCTTTCCTGCCAGCATTACCGCCGAAGCCACTGCACGCATACGGTTGGCCAATCCTCCTACCGGTACAAATGTTATTTTACCCATTCCTGTTTAAAATTTGAGGCAAATATAAATAACATCGCTTATAAATGCTAATTAATTACTACTTTTGCAATATATATACCTAAATTTATTATGCAAGCAATCATTCTAGCCGCCGGCATGGGCAAGCGCTTGGGAGATCTTACCAAAGATAACACCAAGTGTATGATTAAAGTAAACGGGACCTATCTGATAGACCGTCTGCTCTCACAGTTAGATTCATTAAATCTGGAACGCATCATTTTAGTCATAGGCTACCAGGGAGAGAAATTACGTACCCACATAGAGAAACAAAGTAGAAATACTCCGATAGAATATATTTACAATCCTGTCTACAATAAGACCAATAATATCTATTCTCTCTATCTTGCTAAAGAGGAATTGCAAAAGCAAGATACTTTATTAATTGAATCCGATTTGATTTTTGAGGATACACTTTTCCACAAAATTTTAAATAACCCCTATCCCAATCTGGCACTTGTAGCTAAATATGAGCCATGGATGGACGGCACGATGGTACGGCTCAATACTGAAAATGACATCATTGATTTTATCTCAAAAAAAACGTTCCGCTACGCAGATATTGACGATTACTACAAAACCGTCAATATCTATAAATTCAGTAAAGAGTTTCTCCGCAACAGTTATGTGCCATTTCTTGAAGCCTACAGCAAAGCCCTGGGTAATAACGAATATTACGAACAGGTATTACGGGTAATCACCCTGCTGGAGAGATGTGAACTGAAAGGACTCCCTTTGGAAGGAGAACGCTGGTATGAGATTGATGATATACAAGATCTTGACATCGCTGAAACCATTTTTGCCGAACAGGACCAGCTACAACGCTACCAAAAAAGATATGGCGGATACTGGCGTTTCCCAAAGCTGAAAGATTTCTGCTATTTAGTAAACCCCTATTTTCCACCACAAAAAATGTGTGAAGAACTACAGGCTAATTTTAATGTGCTTCTCCGTGAATACCCTTCCGGCATGGGAGTGAAGGATTTGCTGGCATGGACGCAGCAGCGAAATATCCACTTAATACTGGATGAATCTTTTGTTGACTTCAGCGAAAAAAGTGTCGAAAATACGCTGCTTAAGAATGAAGTTCTGGAAACATACCCACACCTCACAGTCATTAAAAGTATTTCCAAATCTTATGGAGTTCCGGGATTACGCTTGGGGATAGCCGCATCTTCCGACAAAGAGATAATATCCTATTTACGAAAAAACATGGCTATATGGAATATAAACTCCTTCGCCGAATTCTATTTACAGATATACAGCAAGTATAATAATGATTATCAAAATGCCTGTAAAAAATTCATAGCCGAGCGCCAACGCTTTTTCGAGGTATTGCAACAGGTTGACTTCCTACGTGTCATACCTTCACAAGCCAATTATTTCCTGTGCGAAGTAACTTCCCGCTTCAGTTCCACCAAACTCGTTTCTTTATTGCTGGAGCATAATCTCTTGTTAAAAGATTGTAGTACCAAGACAGGATTCGATGGCAGGAATTACATCCGTATCGCCATACGCGATACTGAAGACAACAATTATCTGGCTGAAAACTTAAAAAAACTGCAAGCATGAGTATCAATATCTGTATTTGTGGCGGTGGCGGTCTGGGGCACGTCATTGCAGGAGTAGCTGCACATAAAGGCTTTAATGTTTCCATCCTCACCCGGCATCCCGACCAATGGAATCCATCATTACTCATTGAAGATTGCCGGGGAAATACATTCTCCGGCTCATTAGCCTGCGTTACGGCTAACCCGGCAGAAGTCATTCCACACTCTGATATCGTATTGCTTTGTCTCCCCGGATTTGCCATTGAGGAAGAACTTCTCCACATACAACCGTTCTTGCAGGAAAAAACTTGCATAGGAAGTGTAGTCAGTTGTACCGGTTTTTTCTTTACCGCTTATAGAATATTAGGCAAAACAGCTTCACTCTTCGGATTCCAGCGTGCTCCATTCATTGCCCGTGTGCAAACCTATGGCCAGAAAGCACTCTTGTTGGGATACAAAAAGGAATTACAAATAGCCACCGTAAACATATCAAAATCCGATATTTTACTACGAACTCTTCAAGAAATGTTAGATACGCCGGTGCGTATGCTTCATCATTTTCTAGAAGCCAGCCTGACCAATAGCAATCCATTGCTTCATCCAGCCCGTCTTTATTCACTTTTCCATACCTGGAGTAGAGGAAAAGCATATCATGAGATTCCCGGGTTCTATAATAGTTGGGATGAAGAAAGTTCGGAGCTCCTCATTGCTTGTGACAATGAATTCCAACAAATTCTGAAAGCACTGCCGGTCCGAATAGAGCCAATTCCTACTTTATTGGAATATTATGACAGTTATGATGCAAGGTCACTTACCCGCAAGATACGCTCCATCATTGCCTTCAAACATATTCCAGCTCCTATGGAAAAAACAGAAAAAGGATTTCTGCCTGATTTCAAAAGCCGGTATTTCACTGAGGATTTTCCATTTGGATTATTGATAATCAAATCAATAGCAGAGGTATTAAACATTTGTACCCCAAACATTGATAAAATATTGCTATGGGGGCAAGATGTATTAAACAAAGAATATATCCATGAAGGAGAATTAAAAGGAAAAGACCTGTCAAAAACAGGTTACATCAACGCTGATTTGTTTTATAAACTACTAAAAAATTAATGTATGGATAGTGAACTAAGAAAGCGATTTAACCCCGATGGTTCCCTTCTCCGTCGCCAGCAACTACGTATGTTAGAGCTTCTGGAGGTTATTGATGTGATTTGTCGCAAGCACCAAATACCCTATTGGCTCAGTTCCGGAACTCTAATAGGTGCAGCACGTCACAAAGGTTTCATTCCCTGGGATGATGATCTGGACATAGAAATGCTTCGCTCAGATTACCTGCGTCTGCTGAAAGTTCTTCCTCAAGAACTTCCGGACAATCTTGCATTGCAAACTAATGAAACAGATCCCAATTACATCTTTATATACGGCAAATTACGTGATAAGGATTCTCATTTGGAAGAAACAAATTCATATGACCGTATTTTC
>PPYE01560305.1_pt1 | contig 13333 bp, 8 predicted proteins | sample 1559881 | NCBI WGS metagenome assembly PPYE01 (sample SAMN08240022, study PRJNA423297) | Human gut metagenome, whole genome shotgun sequencing project.
CAATAATAGCGGCAAGTACAAATAGTAGTTGTAATAACATGATTCGTTTTTATCGTTATAAAAATACATTTTTAATTCTCATAACAAAGATAGACCAATTCTGTTCTATAAACCGTAAAAAAGCGGAGATTTTTCTTTTTTTTCACTACCATAAGAAGAAAAGGCGTAGTTTTGCAAGTAGTCAGCCAAACATTTTTCCGGCTTAATTGTTTAACATAAAATAGTTATATAATAATAAAGTAATGAACAGAATCTGCAATCTTTTTGGTATTACATATCCTATTATCCAAGGGGGTATGGTATGGTGTAGCGGATGGCGGCTGGCCTCCGCCGTGAGCAATGCAGGAGGACTCGGTCTGATTGGCGCCGGCTCCATGCACCCCGAAACACTCCGCGAACATATTCGGAAATGTAAAGCAGCCACAGAAAAACCTTTCGGAGTGAATATCCCGCTGATGTACCCCGAGATAGATACAATCATCCAAATCGTAATCGACGAAGGAGTAAAGATTGTCTTTACTTCTGCCGGAAATCCGAAAACATGGACAGAACATCTCCATCAGCATGGTATAACAGTAGCCCATGTCGTGGCAAGCAGTAAGTTTGCTGCCAAATGTGAAGAAGCAGGTGTAGATGCCATTGTTGCCGAAGGCTTTGAAGCAGGCGGTCACAACGGTCGTGAAGAAACCACTACCCTATGTCTGCTACCTGCCATAAAAAAAATTACAACCGTTCCGGTTATGGCAGCAGGAGGCATCGGCTCCGGTGAAAGTATCTTGGCCGCCATGACACTGGGGGCCGATGGAGTCCAAATAGGTACACGTTTTGCATTGACCGAAGAAAGTTCGGCACATTTCACATTCAAGGACCGTTGTCTGCGGCTGAATGAAGGCGATACCCAACTCACATTAAAACAGCTTTCGCCTGTCAGACTCGTAAAAAATGAATTCTTCAAGCAAGTGGAAGAAGCAGAGACACGCGGTGCATCTGTAGAAGAATTAAGAGAATTATTGGGCAAGGGACGTGCCAAGAAAGGTATTTTTGAAGGAGACATTTACGAAGGTGAAGTGGAAATAGGACAAATAGCGTCTTCTGTACATAGTCTCAAAACAGCAGAGGAAGTAATCAAGGAATTGATAAACGATTTTAATGCAGCATTAAAACGTACAAAAGAAATACCTTCTTTTATCCTATAATTAATAACTTGCATCGATTTATATTTATATCCGGGCAGACTTATCTATATGCCCGGATATATCCATGAAAACGCGATGTGTTTTTTCAATAGCTATTCATTTCTTTTCAGGTGCAATGAGCCGGTAATACACATCGGCAATTCATCTTTATAATGTGTCACCATTATCATTGTTTTATCCCTGCGCCGGCAGAAAGTCTCAATAATATCTTTCACCAAACGGCAGTTTATCAAATCGAGTCCATGCAACGGTTCATCCAATATCAGTAATTCCGGGTCTTTAACAAAGGCACGCGCCAACAAAACCAAACGTTGTTCTCCGCTGGAAAGCTGTAAGAAACTACGCTCCTTCAAGTCTGCAATACCAAAAATATCCATCCACCACTCACAAGTTTCCATCTGTTCGGGACGCGGACGTTTATAAAGCCCCACCGAATCATGCAATCCGCTTGCCACAATATCAATGGCCGGTAAATTCTTTAAATAGGCACGATGCATCTCCGGGCTGACATACCCGATATGCTTCTTTATTTCCCAAATGCTCTCTCCTGATCCGCGCTTACGCCCGAACAAGGTTATATCACAGGCATAGCTCTGCGGATTATCAGCACAAACCAAACTCAGCAATGTAGATTTTCCGGAACCATTATCTCCGCTAAGAGCCCACTTCTCACCACATTTCACACTCCAATCCAACTCTTTCAGGATAGTCCTTTCACCGTAACGGATACTCACTTTATTCAAATCTACCACATGGTCGGTATGATAAAAGCCATCACCATAAGGAAGAGCCAAGATACGTTCTTCTTTCTCCTTTGAGAGCACACGTTCGGGGACAGGCTTGCAACCGGCAAGATAAGCTTTCAACGTAATTTTATCACCGCACATACGATTTTCTACAGGAATTACGTGCGTAATCAACGAAGGTATATCATCTGTCTTTGAAAGTACCAGAATTATTTGCAGACAAGTCATCCGTATAAGTTCGCAAAGCAATGCATGAAGTTGGTCACGTGTCTTGGCGTCAAGTCCGATAAAAGGATTATCCATTATCAGCACACGAGGGTTACTCAACAAAGTCTTGGTCAACTGAAATTTACGTAACTCTCCACTCGATAGCAGAATAATATGTTTATCCAGCATCGTTTCTATGTCGAACAAGTCATACAACGTTTTTTTCAGTTCGGGATTCGTAGCTTTCGGCAAAAGGTCACGAACGACAGGCGTTTCATCCAAATCATGGGTATTCCAGCGCTGTTGATAATAATAATTACCGTCTGCATCCCCATAAGAGTCCCTGAAAGCAATATATTTTATATTATCATACACCATCTTTGAGGGAGAAGGCGAGAAATCATACTTCACTTCGTTCATTAATAGCGGCCAACGCCCGATAATTGTATCCACCAATATGCTTTTTCCTGCTCCGTTCGGACCTACAATAGCAATATGTTCACCTTCGGCAAGCGTCATGTTTATCGGCTTTTTCATCCGATAAAGCGGATGACGGACAACCCCGTTCTCAATAGCAATAATATTCTGCATTTCAATATCTCATTTTAGTCTTAAACAGAATACAAAGGTAGATAAAATTTAATAGAGCGCTTACCCCATCCCTATATTTTTCTTGCCTGGAAAACATTCGTCAGAGCATAGAAAAATATGGGTTTTAGCATAAAAAGTTAGGTTTTTCCATCCTTTTGTCATAACTTCGTGCACTTTTTTGGAGAAAACTTATGTATATATTCCGTTCTATTTACGAAATCATAAATACCATATCCACGGCAAAAACATTGCTGACGGAAATGTTCGAAAAGAGAAAAACCATCAGTTTCAGATACATCGATGCCTTAGAATTATTAAAAGACGATGAAAATCGCCTTAAAATATTAATTGAAAAAGAAGTGATTCACCAAAATGGCAACTTCTTGGAGCTGGACGTGCGTTTTCTCGATTTCTTTGAAACGCTACTTGAAGCCAACGAAGAAATCGACACAGCCACAATTGACGAAAACATCGAATACCTGCACGAGCTGATGGATTATTATCTGAAAGAAAAGATACAATCACGCAAAGAGAGCTATGTGAGGAACATCAAACTGACGTTCCAGAAAATAGCTCGCGTAACAATACGTAATATCATGAATTTGCAAAACAGTATCGACAACACTTTCAAACATGAACCAACATACCAAATCAAAATAGCCAAGCTGAAGAATCTGGACAAGAAGCGCATCAATATACAGAATCTCATTGACTCCACCGAGCACCTGATTCTACATGAAGAGCGACTTTTTTTCCAACAAGCCACCGATGAGGAATTAGGACGCATCTTGCTGGAACTGCGTCAGGAGTTGCAATTGTCTGCTCACAGCCTCATACGGGCGCAACAGGATATAATCAACTATTTGAACCAAATAAAGAATCAAGTAATATTGGTAGAGAAAATCCGAAAAGTAAAGTATCTGCAAGACCAGTTTGAACTGCGTGCCCGAAGCAACCTGGCAGAAGTAATGGAGAATGAACATTCCGTCTTGTTGGAAGGCTGTACACAGACTTCATTCAAGCTATCGCCCGAATATCTGGCAAGTGACGAAGCACGCCCCATTATCCTTAGAATCCTGAGCAACCGGAAAACCCGGGAGCATATCCGCAAGAATGAAGCGGGTGCTTTTAGTGAGGAAGACATGAAAGCGCAAGCCATGTATGAAGAAGTGGTAAACTTGGAAGAAGTGGTTAAAAGTTTTCTACAATCGGGTGCAGAAGCACAATGGAAAAACGAGCAACCCAAAGACTTGTTTACCTTTCTGCTCCATTATTCTTTTCAACGTGAAGTAAACGAGGAAGAATGCACCACACTGTTTTGCCAAATAGTGTCGCTCTACGAAGACAAATTAGAAATAAGCGATGATTTCGGACGATACAAACAATATGAATATGCCAAAATATACCCTTTATAAACTATGAATTTGAATATACAAATACCGGACAATACAGCATTAATCTTCGAATATATGCAAAAAGGGCAATTTATCTGTTCCAACAGCACAGATATCGACTTGCGCGACATGTATAATATGATTGATGAGAACTACGAATCTTTATACCAATACTTTTCACAAATAAACTATACATTAGAAAGGGGAAACGAGTATTTCTACTTCTCGCGCACGGAATCAAAAACCACATTGGAACAAAAGATACTCCGTGCCTATTATTGGATAGATGTACTTGATTTCTTCAAAACTTACGATGAAACATTCGGTGCAGGCTTCCGCTTCCAGCCGGAACAAATTTTGGTAGAGGCCAATATCAATGTTTTGCTGCAAAATAAATTAGACGGTATCCGCAAACATTTCTCGGACAAGGATATCCGCAAAGACGTGCTCGACAATATGATACGTTTGCTGGCCAAAGAATCGTTTATCGAATTGGAAAATGAGAAGACTAATACTTATAAGGTACTGACTTCATGGCATTATCTGGAAAAATTAGTCGATAGTATCAACATTTTTGAAGACATTGAAGATGAGAAACCTGAGTAGAATAATTTTTATCAATAGTGCGAATATTCCTTATTCGGACAATATATATCTGGATGGAAATATCCACTTTATCGGCACACAAGGAGTAGGAAAAAGTACCATTCTGCGTGCTATCTTATTTTTCTATAATGCGGACACGCAGAAACTGGGCATTCCCGTTGAAAAACAAAATTACACGGACTACTATTTTCCTTTTGCCAACTCATATATCATTTACGAAGTAACAACGGAGCATGGAGCATTCTGTATCCTGAGCTTTAAAGCCATGAACCGGGTATGTTATCGTTTCATAGATTCACCTTATCGCAAAGAATTCTTTATTGACGAGAATCGCACCGCCTACAGCGGCACAGACCGTATCCGTGCCATGCTCGACCAACATGAAGTGGAGTATTCGCGCATCATTTATACCTACGACGAGTATCGTAATATCCTATATGGCAATGCAACGAGTACTGAATTCCGACGTTATTCCTTGATGGAAAGCAAGCAATATCAAAACATTCCGCGTACCATCCAGAATGTATTGCTGAACTCAAAACTTGATGCCGAATTTATCAAAAGGACTATTATCTCTTCTTTAAATGAAGAAGAAATATCCATCGATCTGAATAGTTACAAAGAGCATTTGAAAGATTTTGAAACGCGCCTGAGAGACATTAGTGAATTTCAAAAGAAAGAGACACAGAAGCAGGCAACGGAGATTACCCAACTATCACAGCAAACAACCCGTCTGCAAAGTGATATCATGCAAAATTGCCGCGAACTGGTGATTGCCGGTCGAAAAGCATCCGAACTGCTGCCCGAGTGGAAAGAAAAACGCGACAAGGCTGGCAATGACATACAAATACAGGAAAAGCTGAAGGCAGAATTACAAAATGAATCACGGCAGCGTTGCGAAAAAATACAGGAAGAACTGACCATCGTCAGCAATGATTTGAAGAAAGCCGTTCTGAAGGAAAAGGAATATGAAGAACATCATATACAGGAAGTGATGGAACGTTCTGCCAAAGAAATGGAATGGAAAAACAAACGTCTCGGTTTGCAGGAAGAACAACGCATATTGACTTCGCAATACACGGAAATCTCTTCTAAATACAAATTGCTTATCCAGAACCTGGATAACCAGTGGAATAAAATACACGAAGAGAAAATTCATCAATTGGATACATTAAATACTGTTTACAATGCCCGTTTGGAAGAAGCTCGTAAAGAAAACCAAAACCAAACAGAAGCTTTGTATCAGGAGTATGAGAACCTGTCACAAAAACTGCATCCGCTAAAAGCCGAAAAACAGACAAAGCTGAGCGAAATGGATTATCGTATTCGTTCATGCCGCAAAGAAATCTTCTTCGAAAAGGAACAAGAGGAATTAAAGATGCGCATTCAGTCGTACACCTCTACTCACTTGGAACGAAAAACACGTATCAATGAGGCTCAAATCATTATCAAAGACTTGATGATGAAATGGGAGCATGAAGTTCAAAAATTGGAAAAAGGGATAGATGATGAACTGTCGAAGTCACAGATGGAACTGCAACAGTTACATGTCCGCATACAGGAATTGCAGCAGTTTCTTACCCATAGTAAGAGTACCTTACAAGGCTGGCTGAAAGAAAACCATAAAGGATGGGAAGAAACAATCGGTAAACTATGCGATGAAGCTATATTGTGGCAAACCAACCTCTCACCGCAAAAAGCAGAAGGCAATTCTTTTTATGGAATCCAAATTGATTTGAATGTCATAGACCGTCACATCAAATCTATTGATGATTATAATAAAGAAAAAGAGGAGAAGGAACAACGTTCGGCAGAAATCTCTACGCGCATGCAACGTTTGCAAGCCGAAAAAGCAGAGGGACAAGAGCAAATAAAGCGAAAATACCAGCCGTTGATAAAAGAACAGAAAAGCCGTATCAACCAGTTAGAATATGAATTGGAAAAACTGGAACGCCAATACCAGCAAGACATGCTCGACCTTGAAGACTGGAAGAAAAAAGCAGAAGCTGCCCGTAATGAAAAGTTAACCCGGCTGGATGAGGAAAAAAGCAAAATTGCTTTAGAACTGGCTTCCGTCAATGAAAAGCTGGATAACTTGGGACAAGAGAAAGCAAACAAGCTCAATGCCTTGAAAGAAGCATGGGCACACTTGCAAAACCAACTCTTTGAAGAAAAGAACATCCAACAAGAAAATATACGCAAAGAAGAAAAAGAGGAACAAAAGCGTATCAATGCCGGCAAAGCACAGCATGAGGCAGAGATGCAAAAAGAGTTGCATTCCCAAGGTGCCGATACCGAACGTTTGCAAAATATCGCCAACCAACTGGGACAGATTGAGCAGGAGTTGTCTTTCATCAAAAAACACGCAACACTGATTATCGAATATCAAAAAGACAAACGAGACCTGATTGAACATATCCCTACATGGAAATATCAGGAAGAAGACCTGAGAAAGCAATTAAAGAAAGAACGGGATACCCTGAGAGCAGAAGTTGATACCTTGCAGAAAGAGATAGACAGAATAAAGATAATTTTACAAGAAGCCGAAGGTAATATTCGTCATTTACAACAGAATCTGGATGCTTACGCCAATATAGAAAGCTTTGATTGGTATAAATCTCATCAGGATATTTTCAAGAATGGCCCTTCTATGACAACTATTACACAAAAAAGTTGCATGGAGTTAATTGACCTGTTGAATCAATATTACATGCAATTCATGCAGATGCAAACCAAACTGCGTAAAGCTGTAAACCTCTTCACAGGACACTTTGACGAAAACAATACTTTCAAGTTTAAAACCAAATTTAATGAAGACTGGGAATACATACGCTTTGCTGATGAGTTGCACGATTTTATAGAGGAAGATAGAATTGACGAATATGTACGCCGTATCAATAATGAACATTGGGATACATTTAAACGTATCAGCATGGATGTCACTTCACTTTCTTCTTCCGAAAAAGATATACAAACAATTATTGGCAAGATAAATAAAGGATTCGCTACCTGCAATTTTGTAGGTGTCATTCAGCGCATCGAGATGAAAATGGAAGAAAGCAGTAACCGAGTGGTAAATGTACTGCATGATATTCAAAAATATTACAAAGAATATGGTTATGACCTTACCCCCGAAACAAACTTGTTCTCTTCCGAAAAAGAGCCTTTGATAAAAGAAGAAGCCATCAAGCTGCTGCGCGACTTTATCAAAGAAATTCATGCCTACCGTTATGACAATATCCGGCTGTATGACTCCTTCGAACTACGTTTCCGCATTGTAGAAAATGGTAATGACACAGGATTTGTAGAGAAAATTTCAAGTGTAGGTTCGGAAGGTACGGATATTCTGGTAAAAGCTATGATTAATATCATGCTAATCAATGTATTTAAAGAAGCCGCTTCACGAAAGTTCAAAGATTTCAAGTTGCACTGCATGATGGATGAAATTGGAAAACTCCATCCGAACAATGTGGCAGGTATCTTGAAATTTGCCAACGACCGGAATATTATCCTTATCAACGGCTCTCCTACCGAGCTCAACCGAGAAGCATACAAGCATGTGTATTTATTAACAAAAGATTCACAGAGTAAAACACGTATTGCACGGTTAATTTCAGACACCAACATATAATGATACACCCGACATCTTCACTCTCATAGAAAAATATCCATACAGGGGCAGCCTTATCCGTCTGCCCCTCTTATTTCATAGCGGGTATTCATATTCAAAGATTTGGGAAGTTTTTGCATTGAATCGCTCTGCCAGATAAATTCTTCCATGTTCTTCATCCACACAGAAAGCATGACCGGCCTTGTCCAATTTCATTTTTTGAATAGGATTCCCTTCCCAATCATACTGCTCTACGTAAACAGGATTTCCCTTGTCCAACTGATCGTACAGACTACCTGCGGCTTGCAGCACATATATATATATTTCTCCCCAGCATAGCAGCCTAAACAATAATTAGTGTTATAACGAGCACAATCCGCCTTTTTCAACGTATTGAAATCGAACCCCTTTCCCTCTTGCCAGACGGTCTTCATTCCCCCCCTTTCCAAGTCTAAAATTCGGACAACAGGATAATAGTAGTAAGCGTATACTCCTCTTTTCCGATCGGGACGCACGCTAAACGAACCATGGTAAGGAACAAAGCTGTCCGTAGCTTTTGTATCCAGATTCAGCGGAAAGTCCAACTCCTCCGTTTCCACCTTATTTCCTTCGTTACACGTCAGAAAAAGGTTCTTGCCATACCGTTTGGAATAACCTGCAAAAAGAATACTATCCCCCTCCATTTTTACAAAATCAGAAATGATTCTCTCCAAATTTCCACCGAATTCAAAATCATAAGAATAAGAACGCAGCCCGGTTTTCCTCACCACTCCCCGATGATTCACCTCATAGATAATACCACCATCCTCAATATAACATAGCAAAGAGTCTTCTATAGGAGCAAAAAGACGAGGACTGTAGAAATCTACATATTCCCTGAGAGACCAGGTCCCCAATTTGAAAACCAACTTCCTGCTCTTTACGTCAAAGACTTTTAGTTCCTCATTTTTATTTTTGAGTACAATTTTTCCATGACGGAAAAAAAGTTTTGTTTCCGGGTTATCATTAGTAGCCGTCCGACCCTTAAAATTCATCGGCTTACCTTTCAGCGACACAATACGATCAAAGGAAATAAGATTCATGTTTTTTTCTTGGGCAAAAGCATTCAGCAGAAACCCAGACAGCAAAATAAAGAAAAGGAAGTGTTTTTTCATGGCAATCACGGATTAATTGTTTTTTCAATAGGCTTATAAGGCATAGAAAACTTCACATTCCCGGAGTCAGTCCATCCTCCGCTCTTAGTTTTCATCTTAATTTTTATTCCTAACGAAGCTGCAAACTTGTAAGGAGCACTATATATCCGACTGACTGTTTCATCCACCTTTTTCCGAGAAGAATCCTGATATTTCCCCTCATAACTCCGAATGGTTTCTCCTGATTTTGCTTTCTCTATCCGTCGACAGTCCCATTGGAAAACCTGTTCACTATCTTCCATTTTCAGTATCAGTCCGGGCAGTCCGTAAAATTTATACGGTCCTACGTTAAACGGCAGTTCAGCTGAAAACCATGCCTGATAGTCCCTCCCCCTAAATTGACACACCGCCAATTGGCACAGATACCCTGCTACCGAGTCTGTCTCAGTCAAAATCTGCCAATCTATATGCTCCATTGGTTCGGTATATTTCAACACCATGTCATGCAGAAAAGGTCTGAACAGAAAAGTGGTCTCCTGCTTGTCAAAATCCATCCGCGTTTCCACCGGCCAAACGTATTGGTTGAGAGAACGGCTTGGCAGTCCCTGCTTCTCACATTCCGTATAAAGCGAATCGCCTTGATAGAGCAGATAACTGTGACAACGAGTATACTTCTCCCCTATTTCCAACAAATGAACATCGTGTGCAATACCGTTTTCGTCTGTAGTGGGAGCCATACGAAACTCGTAATATACCTTATAGCGGCATGTATCTATGACGCTATATTTATCAAGGATACGTGTAAACGGACACAATTGTGCCTGCATGCTGATGGCACACCAGCAAAAAAGTACAAAAAAAAGTCTAAATCTGTCCATGAGTATGAGTTTTAACCGTTATAGAACTTTAAATCTTACCTTGAATAGAATGGTTGAGGGACGTATCCTGTAACTGGAACAATAGCGGTCGAGACCGCTCAAACGAAAATACGTATACGATTGCAAGTCCAGCATATTGTCCCACTGCAGATAGAACCGTATATTCTTCCAAGTATACTGCAAGCCGGCATTCAGAATCGAAAACGACTGTCCTCCCTCTCCGGCATCCGTGTAATAATTATAATAAGACATACTGATTCCGATATCTTGAGGCAGCATGAGGTCAATCCCTACCCTGTTGGACAAACTAGAAACGGCCGAAAACTTCTCGCCTCCCTTGATACGGCTTTTCCCTGTCTCCCACATTCCTTCCCAGTCCAAATGTACAAAATCAAATGGTTCGGTGTGCAGGCTTCCCGATAAGGCAACCTCATGACTGAGATTAGTTACCGTCTCATCCTGACGAAGCCGCACAAAACTTCTCTCCTGCCACATTCCTTGCAGTTTCAGTACTGTCTTTCTCCAATCCAGTCCTTTACCGACATTCGTTTTGACCCGATAAATATCTCCGTGATGATGCACACGGCGACTGATGGTACGCGACAGCTCTCCGTCAAAAGTCTGTCCATAAAGCATATCGCTTATTGAACGGATATAGAGCAAATTCACATCGGCAAACAGCATGCTGAAGACGTCCTTGTAGCCGATGCTCAGATTGGACAGATGCGTCCGACTGCTACTGATGTCGGGACTGTAGCATTCGATATTACGGTAGTTACTCAATATATATCCACTATACAATTGCTGCATGTCAGGCACATCGCTGTATTGAGAATAGCCCAAACGGAACTTCCAGCGCATTTTATCCAAAGTCAGCGATGCAGAAGGTTCGAATACGATTCCGTTCTTGTCTATCGTTCCTCCTTCCATAGGCTGTTTCAGCCTGTTATTTCGGAAAGCCAACGGCAGATTGGCGTAAAACGAAAGGTTTTCCTTTGTGTAGTGGAACATCAACAATCCTCCCGCCCTCAGATTCCGATAGTCTGCATCGTTCTCCATGCCTGCCGCAGTCTTTTCATATCCCGAACCATCCAAACCATAAAACCGGCTGGACAGATGCATAATTTTGATGTCCGTAAACAAAGAAGGAGTCACGGAGAAGCCTCCCCACCTCAAGGCAGACAAGCGGGAAAGGTTGTTCCGGTTGCTGACTGCTATCAACTCTACCTGTTGCCCCATACTTTCCAAACCGTCCTTCTCCAAAATTTCTCCAAACAGACAAGGCTGCACCAACAAACTCTGGGGAGTATTTTGAATATTGAAAGATGAATTCACCTCCCATCCGCGATTTTGGTCATTCTTTATAATCCAATTTATTTTTCCGGCAGCCTTCAGCCGTTTATGTGTAGCCCATTGGTCTATCATGTTGCCATTAGATACCTTTCCCAACGTATGCCTCCATTCAGCCTCACCTTCCACCATCGCATTTAGATAAGTATCTTCACGGTTCATCATCATGTTACCGTTCACTGTCAGCCTGTCTTTGTCCATTCCGGCTGAAATGGCTTCCGTAATCACATTCTGCGTGCCATCCGGCAACAAGTAAGAAGTGACAGAATTCCCATACCGATTATCGCAGTCATTAAGATAATATGCATCTACCGACCATTCCTGTTCCTTTTTGTTCTTAAATCGATTATTGGTAGTGAACAGATAGGTCTCGTTGTCATAGTAGAGAGACTTGTCAATGGGTGGAGGTAAGGGCCAAATCACATCAGTCCAAATGCTTTCGTCTTCGTTTCCATTCATATTTTTTACTTCTGCTTCCAAGTCCTTTCCTGTATTGTTGGACTTTCCAACAGCCAAATGCTGCCTTTTCCGAGTAAAATAAAACCCCGTCAGTTCTCCTTCTCCTTTAACATCAGGTACGAAATCCGCCCCGGCTCCCAACAGCACCGATAAAGCCCATACTCCCTTGGCGCCCTCTTTCATTTTCAAATTGATGGCAGCCTGGTCGGAGTGCCTCAACTCTTTCAGTGCCTTGACGGGCTGATGTCGCTCCAACAACTGCACGGTAGCAATATCATCGGGAGAAAGATTATTGGTAGCAATGCCATAGCGGTCCTTCATCAAGTCCATTCCTTCAATGTAAAACCTATTAATGGGTACTCCCATATAAGAAATTTTGCCGACCTTGTCCACCTGAATACCCGGCATCTTCTTCAGCACATCACCGATACTAGTGTCATTCTTGTCCTTGAAAGAACTCACCAGATAATTGACCGTATCCTTTTGCTGCCAAATCTGCCGACCCTTCACAATAACTTCCTTTATTTCTATAGGTTTTTCTTCTATCCTAAAGTCTTGCCGCCCGGAAATATTGGGCACTTTTCGATAGACGGTGGAAACATTAAACCCCCGAATGATGATGTTGAGGCTGTCTGCTGCCGAACTTACCTTCAAAATATACTCCCCTTGTTTGTTGCTCAGTGCATAGCCGATAAGTACAGGGCTGTCAAAACTCTGCACTACTGTGATGTTTACATCAGAAACACTGTGTCCTTGTCTATCAAGCACCTTTCCCGCTATCTCCACTTGGGCGTATAGCGGACTGCTGAAAGCAAGTAACAATAGACATATAATATGTAGAAGCACTGTTTTCATCCTCATTATATTTATTCTTCCATCAGACAAAGATTAGGTCTGCCAAGAGCCTTTTCATATTTAGAAGGAGGCGGACACAAAAAACGATAACAACATTTGTTACAAATATCATTAGACCGAATATTTCTCCAATTAGTTCCTGAAATCAATTCCTTGTATATTATTTCTCGAACATCTTCATGGTAAAGATTACCTGCTGAAGAATCGCTAAAACCTGCTTTTACAATACCATTCGGATAAATAGTTAACATGCCAAAGGTCTGGGAATTTATTTTCTGATTACAAAAAATAGTATTCATGCTTACAGG
>PPYE01131647.1_pt1 | contig 13332 bp, 10 predicted proteins | sample 1559881 | NCBI WGS metagenome assembly PPYE01 (sample SAMN08240022, study PRJNA423297) | Human gut metagenome, whole genome shotgun sequencing project.
CGTTGCTGCCCACAGCCTCACTTCCTCTCCGGCAAATCCACCGTCGTCGTCGGGAAGGCAAACTCGCAGCCTTCCTCCTTCATCAAATCAAAAATTTGCAGATTCAGCGTGTTTTTTACCTGCATGAAATCCCGCAGATTGACTTTGGTGATGTACACCCGGCACGCCAGATCAATGCTGTAATCGTTGAATTTGTCCAGCGCAATCGTCACGCCGTCGGGCTGCACGTCGGGCTGGGCTTGCAGCATGGCTGTCAGATCGGCGGTCAGATGCTCGATTTTTTCGCGCGGAGTGTCGTAGGTCAGACCAATCGTGAACTTCCACAGGCGGCTCTGGCGGCGGTCATAGTTTTGGATGTACTCCGCCGTGATTTTGGAATTTTCTATCGTGATAGCGACATTATCCGGGCTGCGGATGCGGGTGGAGCGGAAGGAAATGTCCTCAACGGTGCCCTCACAGTCGCCCAGCACGATGTAATCCCCGATGCCGAAGGGCCGCTCCAACACCAGCGTGATGCCCGCAATCAGGTTGTTCAGTGTGGACTGCGCGGCCAGCGAGACCGCCAGTCCGGCGACACCCGCGCCGGTCAGCAGGCCGGAGACCGGCACGCCGAGGCGGTCCAGCATGGCGATACCCGCAAACAGGCCGACCAGCGCATGAAAGATGTTCTCAAAAAAGTGTCCCATCGTCTGATTTGTTTCTAAATCCAGATGGTTCTGGGCGCTGCGCAGCAAAAGCCGGGTGACCGGGGCCGCACGCCAGCAGCCGAGCGAGATATAGAAGATGACCAGCAGGTCGGCAGCCAGATTCAGGTATTGCAAAAAAACGGCGTCACGCACCAGCTCAAACGGCAGCGACTTGACGGCAGCTGCGCCCAGCAGTACCCGAAAAAGGCCCGCCACCGGCGTAAGGAAACTGTCCAACAAGATGTAAAGCCACGATGCCATGTGACTTTTTGCGCGGTCCAGAAAACGCCGGGCGGCGAGCTTGTACACCTCGGGTGCACCGGCAGCCGCTAGCGTCAGCAGCGCCGCGGGCAGAAACGAGAGAAAATCGTGGGTGAATTCTTCCATGGTGGGTACCTCAGTTTATGGTTGTGGTAATTCCTTGGCTCCCTCTGAGAGGGGGCTCCGCCCGCAGGCGGTGGGGGAGAGAACCTGACGCGGCCCGAAATATTTCGGATAGCCGCAAGGTTCTCTCCCTCCGGCCCTGCGGGGCCACCTCCCTCGCAGAGGGAGGCAAGAAGGTGGTGGGCAAGAATTTCCTTAATTATACCACACCCCCTTGCATTTTGTAAAATCTATGCTATAATACTTCCCGGAAAGTCTGTTTCAGGGCGGGGTGTGATTCCCCACCGGCGGTGAGCGGCATGGCCCGCAAGCCCGCGACCAGCTGCAAATGCGGCTGCTGACCCGGTGTAATTCCGGGGCCGACGGTTAAAGTCCGGATGAAAGAAACGGAAAGCTGTTTGCTTTGCTTTTTTTTGCGCCCTGTCGTATATTTTGCGGCAGGGCGTTTTGCTTTCGCAAGGGCAGGGCAGAGCCTCCCGGGTTCGTGAGCTGACTTTCACAAATTTTTACGGGAGGCATCTTCTCATGCAAAACAAGACTACCAACATCCGCAAGCTCACCGGCACCGCCATGCTCGGCGCTGTCGCCGCCGTACTTATGTACATGGAGTTTCCGATCCCCATCATGCCGTCCTTCGTCAAGCTGGACGTGTCCGAGCTGCCCGCGCTGCTGGCCGCCTACGCCTACGGGCCGGTGTCCGGCATCGCCGTGTGCCTGATCAAAAACCTTATCAAGCTGCCCAGCACCAGCACTGCTGCGGTGGGTGAACTGTTCAATTTCGTCATGGGTGCGTTGTTTGTAGGCGTCGCCGGCTTTGTGTACAAGCGCAGCAAGACCCGCCGCAGCGCACTCATCGGCGCAGGGCTGGGCGCACTGGCCATGGCCGTTGTGTCCGTGCCGTACAACTACTTCATCGTCTACCCGGCCTATGTGGTTTTGTATCATCTGCCGCTCGAAGCCATCATCGGTATGTACCAGGCCATCAACCCCAGCGTGGACGGCCTGCTGACCTGCCTGATCACCTTCAACTTCCCGTTTACCTTGTTTAAAGGTCTGCTGGACGCGGCGCTCTGCTTCCTGATTTACAAGCCGCTGTCCGGCGTGCTGCACGGGAGAAAGTGAAAAAGGCTTCCCCCGCGCAGGGGGAAGCTGTCACCGAAGGTGACTGATGAGGGCCGGGTTGACGCAACCACTCGTCTATGGGCGGCAAGGAGAGCTTTGCCCTCATCCGGCCTCGGGCAGGGCCTCGGCCACCTTCCCCCGATGGGGAAGGCTCTCCTCCAAAACCACACACGCTGCCGCATCTGCCCCACTTTTGTGCAAACCGTCTGAACTGCACAACGAAATATCGTTGACTTTGCCAAAAACCTGTGGTACACTAACTTCACAACAACAGAATAGCAACTTATCAAGAGCGGCTGAGGGAACAGGCCCGATGAAGCCCGACAACCTGCGTGTATGCGCAAGGTGCCAAGTCCTGCGGGAAACCGAAAGATAAGCGTTACCGCGCGCAGTCTTTCCGGCTGCGCGCTTTTTGTTTCCACGGTTGCGTTTCTGCCGAATATTTTATAGGAGGCTTTCCCCAATGTCCAAAGTTCTTTTCACGTCCGAATCCGTCACCGAGGGGCATCCCGACAAAATCTGCGACCAGATCTCCGACGCCATCCTCGACGCCATCCTGGTGCAGGACCCCGGTGCCCGCGTTGCCTGCGAGACGACCTGCTCCACCGGCCTCGTCCACATCATGGGCGAGATCACGACCAGCTGCTACGTGGACATCCCCGGCACGGCGCGCGAGGTCATCCGCTCCATCGGCTATGACCGCGCCAAGTACGGCTTTGACTGCGACACCTGCGGCGTCATCACCAACATCGACGGCCAGAGCCCCGACATTGCGCTGGGCACCAACGACGACGTGGCCGGTGCGGGCGACCAGGGCATGATGTTCGGCTACGCCTGCAACGAGACGCCCGAGCTGATGCCGCTGCCCATCAGCCTGGCCCACAAGCTGGCCAAGCGCCTGACCGAGGTGCGCAAGAACGGCACGCTGGATTACCTGCGCCCGGACGGCAAGAGCCAGGTCACCGTGGAGTACGACGACGGCAGGCCCGTGCGCATCGACGCGGTGGTCATTTCCAGCCAGCACAGCCCCGACATCAGCCAGGAGCAGCTGCATGAGGACATCCGCCGCGAGGTCATTGAGAAGGTCATTCCCGCCGAGCTGCTGGACGAGAACACGAAGTACTACATCAACCCCACGGGCCGCTTTGTTGTGGGCGGTCCGCAGGGCGACTCCGGCCTGACGGGCCGCAAGATCATCGTGGACACCTACGGCGGCTATGCCCGCCACGGCGGCGGTGCGTTCAGCGGCAAGGACCCCAGCAAGGTGGACCGTTCCGCCGCGTATGCCGCCCGCTGGGTCGCCAAAAACGTGGTTGCCGCGGGCCTGGCTACCAAGTGCGAGGTCGAGCTGGCCTATGCCATCGGCGTGGCAAAGCCCGTCTCCATCATGGTGGACACCTTTGGCACCGGCACCGTTGCCGACGAGAAGATCGTGCAGGCTGTCGAGAAGGTCTTTGACCTGACGCCCGCCGCCATCATCCGCGACCTTGACCTGCGCAAGCCCATCTACCGCCAGCTGGCCGCCTACGGCCACATGGGCCGGGAGGATCTGGGCGTGAAGTGGGAGAACACCGACCGCGTGGACGCCCTGAAGGCCGCCGTGGCGGAGTAAATCAGCAGGAATTTTCGGCCCCCCGTGCAGCGTATGCGCGGGGGATTTTTGTTTGTGCGTAGCGCACCGGGTTGCGCACCGGTAGGCGCCGGGAACGGCCACAGCGGGGTGAGGGCACCCCGCCCTACGGGCTGTGGTAAACGGGCGGTTTGTAGGGCGCGGTCTTGACCGCTCCGGGATGTTGGCGGCACGATGAACGTCCGCGGGTCGTCGGGGACGCCGACCCCTACGGTAGGGGCGGATTCCATATCCGCCCGGGGCGTGTGCGGCGGCGCGGGGCGGCCGATACATTCATTTACTGCAAATAAATTTGCCAAATGCCGCGCAATGCGGTATAATATCCTTATCTGTGAAAGTGCGGCGATTTTGCGGGAAGGGGGGCGGCTATGGAACAGCAGGAACAACAGCTTATGAAGCTGGAAGGCACCGTCGAGCACGTCATCTACGAGAACGCCGACTCCGGCTACGCGGTGTTCGAGGTGGACGCGGGCGGCACCGATGTGGTCGTCGCCGGCAACGTCGGCGGGGTGGACAACGGCATGAGCGTGACCGTCTACGGCCACATGGTCAACCACCCCAGCTACGGCGAGCAGTTCCGCGCCGAGACTATCGAAGCGCGCCTGCCCGAGGACCGCACCGCCATTTTAAGCTACCTGTCCAGCGGCGTGCTGCCCTACATCGGGCCGTCCACCGCTAAAAAAATCGTGGCAAAATTCGGCGATGATACGCTGACGGTCATCGCCGAGACCCCGCAACGGCTCTGCGAACTCAAGGGCATCACCGAGCAGAAGGCGGCTATCATCTCCAACGAGTTCCGCCGCATGTACGGCGTGCGGGAGGTCGTGGCCTGGTTTGCCCGGTACGGCATGACCGCCCAGCAGGCCGTGACCTGCTACCGCGCGCTTGGGCCGCACACCGTCGAGGCGCTGACCCAGAACCCGTATCTGCTCTGCGGCGAGCCGCTGCAATTAAAGTTCGGTCAGGTGGACACCATCGCGGCGGCGCTGCAATTTGAGACAGGCTGCCGCCTGCGGGTGGCGGCGGGGCTGCTCTACGCGCTGCGGCACAACGCGGGCAACGGTCACACCTGCCTGCCGCGGGATAAATTGCTTGAATCTACGTCGAAATTTCTACGCCTGCCGCTGGGCGACCTGGAAGCCGCGCTCGACGAGCTGCTCTCCTCCGAGGAGCTGCGCACCCGCACGTTTGACGGCGTCGAGTACATCTACCTGCCCGACCTGCTCTCCGCCGAGGAGGACATTGCCGCGCGGCTCGGCCAGCTTTCGACGTTCCCCACCGAGGCCCCGCCGACGCTGGATGCGGACATCCGCGTGCTGGAAATGGCGCAGGGCTTTGCGTACGCGCCGCTGCAGCGGCAGGCCATACGCTTGGCGCTGTCCAGCCGGGTCATGGTGCTGACCGGCGGCCCCGGCACCGGCAAGACGACCACCGTCAACGCGATTCTGAGCCTGTACGAGGCACTGTATGACCGCGTGGCTCTGTGTGCCCCCACGGGCCGCGCCGCCAAGCGGCTGAGTGAGCTGACAAACCACGCTGCATCGACGATTCACCGCTTGCTTGAGGTGGACTACAGCAGCGGCAGCGTGCGGTTCATCCACAACGAAAAGAACCTTTTAAAATATGACGTCATCATCCTCGACGAGATGAGTATGGTGGACGTCAAGCTGTTTCAGGCGCTGCTGGCTGCGGCGCGGTACCACTGCCGCATCATTATGGTGGGCGACGCCGACCAGCTGCCCAGCGTCGGGCCGGGCAACATTCTGGGCGAGATTTTAAAGGCGGGCGTCGTGCCGACGGTACGTCTTACCGATATTTTCCGCCAGGCGCAGCGCAGCCTGATTGTCCAGAACGCCCACCGCATTGTGGAGGGGCAGATGCCGCAGAAGGGCGGGCCGAAGGACGATTTCTTCCTGATCGAGTCCAACGGCCTTGCCTGCCAGAAGCTGGTCTGCGACCTTGTCAGCACGCGGCTGCCGAAAGCCTACGGCTTTGACCCCGTGCGGGATATTCAGGTACTTTGCCCGACGAAGGTCGGCCCCACCGGCAGCGTTGAGCTGAACAGGCGGCTGCAGGATATTCTGAACCCGCCCGCCAAGGGCAAGGGGCAGATCGGCACGGCGGAGAGTGCCAAAATATTACGTCTGGGTGATAAAGTCATGCAGGTCAAGAATGACTACGACATCACGTTTGAGCGTGCCGGGGCCGAGGCCGGTGTCGGCGCGTACAACGGCGATTTGGGCATCATCACGGCGGTGGACGTGGACGCGCGCAGCGTGACGGTCCAGATGGATGACAAAAAGTACACCTACACCGTCGACCAGCTGAACGAGCTGGAGCCCGCTTACGCCGTGACCGTCCACAAGAGCCAGGGCTCGGAGTTCCCCGCGGTGATCCTGCCCGTGGCCGACGTGCCAGCCCGGCTGTGCTACCGCAACCTTTTGTACACCGGCGTGACCCGCGCGCGGAAGCTCTGCGTCCTGACCGGCACCGCCCGCACCGAGCAGACCATGGTCGAGAATGTGCGGCAGAATATGCGGTACAGCGGGCTGCGGTATTTGCTGAAGGACGCGGCGACACCGACAGAGGAGAAGCAGGAACAGCTCTCGGCGACGTGAGCGGGCACGGAGGGGTCAAGCCCCCTCCCTACGAACCGCCCGTTCACCCCGGCCTGTAGGGAGCGGTCTTGACCGCTCCGCAGGGGGGCTGGGGTTGACGGGAAAGCCACGCACGTAGGGGCATACTGGCGATAGAACGACGATATTTTACCAATGGAGAACCATCCATGAAACAATACGACATCGGAATTGACCTGGGCACGACCTCCATTATCATTGCCACCGAGGAGCAGGGCGTTGTGTTCCGCCAGCCGACCATCGGCGCGGTGGACACGCGGACGAACTCCATCCTTGCGGTGGGGGACGAGGCATTAAAAATGGTGGGCCGCGCACCCGCGCACATTGACTTGGTGCGCCCGCTGCGGGACGGCATCATCCAGGACCACCGCATGACGAACGAGCTGATCGTCCGGTTTGTCAATCAGGTCTGCCGCTCGCGCATCTTTAAGCCGCGCATTGCGGTCTGCGTGCCCGCGGCCATCACCGGCATCGAGGCGGACGCCGTTGTGGAGTCCGTCATGGCGGCGGGCGCCAGGCAGGTCTACCTTGTGGACGAGCCTGTGGCGGCGGCGCTGGGCGCGGGCTTGCAGATCCGCCAGCCCCACGGCTGCATGGTCGTGGACATCGGCGGCGGCTCCACCGACATTGCGGTCATCAGCATGGGCGGGCGGGTCAAGGCCGCCAGCCTGCCTGTGGCGGGCAACGCCTTTGACAGCTGCATTGCCCAGTACGTGCAGGAAAAATACCAGATCGCCATCGGCCCGCTGACCGCCGAGCAGCTGAAAAAGCAGGTCGCCTGCTGCACCAGGAGCGAGTTTGAGGGCGTTATGGAGGTGCGCGGCCACTCGTGGGAGACGAACCTGCCCGCGCGGCGCATCATCTATACCCGCGACCTGTACGAACCCGTGCAGGAGCTGGCCGCCCGTATTGCCAACGCAGCCCGCAACGTGCTGGAAAGCACTCCGCCCGAACTGGCGGCGGATGTGTCCGGCACTGGCATTTTGCTGACGGGCGGCGGCTCGCTGCTGCGCGGGCTGGCCGGGTATATCGCGGGCGAGCTGCACACCGATGTGGCCATCGCCCCCGACCCGCTGAACTGCGTGGCCCGCGGCACGGCCATCAGCCTGAGCGAGGGCAAGTATCTGAGTGCCGGGTTCCGGGATGCCACGCCGAAGGTGTGGAATAGAAGGTTGAACCATAGTCACGACCCGTTTACGGGGGAGTGAGGAACCGTTGACTGCGTGGCCGACCCGGGAGGCTTATGCCGACGGGAGCGGGCGTGAACCATACGCCGCGCACGTAGGGGCCGGGCACGCCCGGCCCTGCACTTCCCCCCCAAAACGCCCGATACCGGGAAAACCGCCTTCTTGGCCCCCTCTGGGAGGGGGCTCCCGCCGCAGCGGGTGGGGGAGAGAACTTCGCGGCTATCCGAAATATTTCGGGCTATGGCAAGGTTCTCTCCCTCCGGCCCTGCGGGGCCACCTCCCTCGCAGAGGGAGGCGGGGGGAGCGCTTCTCAGCAAACGCCCGATACCGGGACACCCCCGGGCCGGACATGTCCGGCCCCTACTGCGCATTTTTAAATAAAATCAAAACGAAAGGTGAACTCCATGGCTGACATCACCAAGGAATATCTCGCGCTGCGCGACCAATATATTGAGAGCCGATTTGCGCGGCTCAATCCCGTGCAGCGGCAGGCGGTCTTTGCCACCGAGGGCCCGCTGCTGATTCTGGCGGGCGCGGGCTCCGGCAAGACCACCGTGCTGGTCAACCGCATTGCCAATATCATCCGCTTCGGCTCCGCCCACGGCAGCACCGAACTGCCGCGCCCCGTGACCGAGGCCGACCTCAATGACCTGCGCAATGCCGTTGCCGCGGGCCGCGACCTGCCGCGGGAGACCGCCTATCTGGCCGTGCGCCCCGCGCGCCCCTGGAACGTGCTGGCCATCACCTTTACGAACAAGGCCGCGGGCGAACTCAAGGAGCGTCTGCGTGCCATGCTGGGAGACACGCTGGGCGGCGACGTCAACGCGTCCACCTTCCACTCCGCCTGCGTGCGGATGCTGCGCCGCGACGCCGAGCGCATCGGCTTCCCCAAGAGCTTCACGATCTACGACTCCGACGACCAGCAGCGCGTCATCAAGCAGATCTACAAAGACCTGATGATCGACGACAAATTCCTGCCCGTCAAATCGGCTATCGGGCAGATTTCTTCCTTTAAAGATAAGCTCCTGTCCGCCGAGGATGTGGCGGGGGAGCCGTTCGCCAACACGAAGGCGCAGCTCGTCTCCAAAATCTACACGGCCTACGCGGGCCGCTTAAAGGCCGCGGGTGCCATGGACTTTGACGACCTGATTTTCCACACCGTCAAACTGCTGCAAAATGACGCGGAAGCGCGGGAATACTACCAGAACCGCTTCCGCTATGTCGTCGTGGACGAGTACCAGGACACGAGCATTGCGCAGTTCCATCTGGTGCGGCTGCTGGCGGGCGGCACCAACAACGTCTGCGTCGTTGGCGACGATGACCAGTCTATCTACAAATTTCGCGGTGCTACGATTGATGGGCCGCAAGGGCAAGACCCTCTGGACCGACCACGGCGACGGCGAGAAGGTCCACCACTACACCGCGACGAACGAGCAGGACGAGGCCAGCCACATTGCGGACGTCATCGGCGAGCATTTGAGAGAGGGCGCGAGCCTGAAGGACCACGCCGTGCTCTACCGCATGAACGCTCAGTCCAACCCGATCGAGACCTACTTTGCCCGCGCGGGCATCCCGTACCGCATTGTGGGCGGCCAGCGCTTCTTTGACCGCAAGGAGGTCAAGGACATCAACAGCTATCTAGCCGTCATCGTAAACCCGCGGGACGACGTGCGCCTGCGCCGCATTATCAACGAGCCTGCGCGTAAAATCGGCATGACGACGATTGAAAAGATCGGTGAGCTGGCAGCCTCCAAGGGCGTGCCGATGATGGAAATCATTGCCCATGTGCGGGACTACCCGGAATTGCAGCGCGCCGCCGCGGCGCTCGAGCGCTTCTATGAGATGTACCGTGAGCTGTGCGATCTGTCGGTAAGTGAGCCGCTGGACCAGTTTGTGGGTGACGTCATCGCCAAGTCCGGCTACGAGGCAATGCTCAAAGCCATGAAGGAGGAGGGCGAGACCCGCCGCGAGAACCTGGGCCAGCTGGTCAGCAGTATCAAGACTTACGCCGACCAGAACGGCGAGGACGCGACGCTGTCGGGCTTTTTGGAGGAGGTCGCGCTGATTTCCGATTTGGACAGCTATGATAACGACGCCGACAGCGTCACGATGATGACGATCCACTCGGCGAAGGGCCTGGAATTTCCGTATGTTTTTGTCGTAGGTATGGAAGATGGTATCTTCCCCGGCGAGATGGCCAAGTATAATGAGGAGGACATGGAGGAAGAGCGCCGCCTCTGCTACGTGGCCATCACCCGCGCCAAGAAGGAACTGTACCTGTCCACCTCCCGTACGCGGATGATCTTCGGCCAGACGCGCCGCAACCCGCCGTCTGCCTTCCTGAGTGAAATCGACCCCGGTCTGCTGGACGAGACCCAGAGCCCCGAGCTGACCGGCTACGGTGGCGGCTTCGGTGCGGGGTACGGCAGCTACAGCACCAACGTCCCAGGCGGGCGCAGCGGGTACTCCGGCGCGTCCCGCGGATATTTGAACAGTGAGTACAACGCGCGCCCCCGTGGCGGGTTTGGCGGCGGCTACAGCAGCGGCTTTGCCAGCGGCGGCCACGAAAGCCCCAACTCCTACGGCGGACGCCATCAAGTGCAGAGCACGGGCTTTGGCTCTGGCTACGGACGCAGCCGCAGCGCGGGCAACACGGCCCCCGCGGGCGCGGGCACATCCACGCTGGCCGGTGCGCCGTCCGCTGCCCCTCAGAAGAAGGCGGCTGCCGCCAGCTACGCGGCGGGGGACATTGTGGAGCACCGCGTGTTTGGCCGCGGCAAGGTGCTGAAGGCCACGCCGATTGCGGGGGACTGCATTGTCGAGATTCAGTTTGACCGCGTCGGCGTCAAAAAGACGATGGCAAACTATGCGCCGCTGAAAAAAGTGGAGGAATGATATGCTGGTACAACTCATTGCCCATACAAATGACCCGGAAAAAACCATCGCTGCAGCAGCAAAGCTCTGCTACTCCGATGCGCACATTGAGACGCTGCTGGATGGCCTGACGCCCGAAAAGACCGAGGCGTTTTTGCAGCGGCTGAACGACGTCGGTCACGCCAGCCCGATCGAGCACGCCAGCTTTACGTTCGGCATCGAGGGCGTGTCCCGCACGTTTCTGGCGCAGGTGACACGCCACCGCATCGGCAGCTTCAGCGTGCAGAGCCAGCGCTACGTGCGGCTGGAGGATTTCCGCTACGTCATCCCGCCGGAAATCGAGGCCATCCCCGAGGCCAGAGCCCAGTTCATTGCGTCGATGAACGACGACGCGAAGAAGTATCTTGCGTTGGTGCAGACGCTCGAAAATGCCCACACAGCGCGGTTTATGGCGGATGGCCTCGATGAAAAGGCCGCCCGCGCCAAGGCGTCCAAGCAGGCCAACGAGGACGCCCGCTTTGTGCTGCCCAACGCCTGCGAGACGAAGATGGTCATGACGATGAACTGCCGCAGCTTGCAGAATTTCTTCAACCTGCGCTGCTGCAACCGCGCCCAGTGGGAGATTCGCGCCGTCGCGGACGAGATGCTGCGGCTGGTGCTGCCGCTGGCCCCGCACATCTTCGCGAGCGCCGGCCCGCGGTGCCTCGTCGGCCCCTGCCCGGAGGGCCGCATGTGCTGCGGAAAACAAGCGGAGGTACGCGCAAAATACGCCAAACTCAAGGAGGAGGCAGTATAAATGGGAAAGCTTATCATTTTTGAGGGGCTGGACGGCTCCGGAAAAGGCACCCAGACAAAACTGACGGCTCAGCGTTTAAAAGAACAGGGGAGAGACCTGCGGCAGATCACCTTCCCCGATTATGACAGCGAGTCCTCGGCGCTCGTCAAAATGTACCTATCCGGTGCGTTCGGCGACAAGCCCGACGACGTGAACGCCTACGCGGCGTCGAGCTTTTACGCCGTGGACCGCTTTGCCAGCTACAAGACCGACTGGGGCGAGTTTTACCGTGAGGGCGGGCTGGTGCTGTCGGACCGGTACACGACGTCCAACGCCGTACACCAGTGCTCGAAGCTGCCGCCGATGCACTGGGACGGTTTTCTGAATTGGCTGTTCGACTTTGAGTACAAGAAGTTCGGCATCCCCGCGCCCGACGCGGTGATTTATTTAGCGGTTGACCCCGAGGTGTCCCAGCGGCTCATCACCGAGCGATACCACGGCGACGAGAGCAAGAAGGATATCCAGGAGAAGGACACCGAGTATCTGGCCCGCAGCCGCGCCGCCGCCGAGTACTGCGCCCGCACGCTGGGCTGGCACCGCATCGAATGCACCGCCGCCGACGCAAACGGCGCAAAATCCATGCGCTCCGTGGAGGATATTAACGCAGAAATCCTTGCAGAATTGGCGGGAATACTGTAAAATAAATAGGTATGTTTTGGGAGTGTCGCAGGGGAGGAATTTATCCCTCCCGCGGGGGTTCGTGGTGACGCGAACGGCCCGGGCGGATATGGAATCCGCCCCTACGTGGCAGCACACCAGACTGTTCCCGCCGCACACGCCCGGAGGGGTCAAGACCCCTCCCTACGAAATGACGTGAACGGGCAGCTTGTAGGGAGCGGTCTTGACCGCTCCGTTTGTTCCCGCCGCCATTCAGTCTCCGAGGGCGTCTGGGACGCCGACCCCTGCGCCTACCGCTCAATAAAAATAGTTTTACTTTACAAAAAGAGGTGATGCCCATGTTGCGTAAGGCTACCGCTGATGATCTGCCCGCGCTGACGGCGCTGCGCTGCGGGGCTGCCAAAGCGGGCCCCGTCGATGCGGCGGGCTGGCTGCAAAACGTCGCCGGGCTGGAAAATATTCTGGTGCTGGAAAAAAACGGCCAGCCCGCGGCCATGCTGGCGGCGGTGCCGGTCAAGTACGGTCAGCACCGCGGCGTCTGGCTGTGCGGCGCAGCCGGGGTGCAGGGCGTGCCGATGGACCGCCTGCTGCCCAAAATCATGGAGGGCTGTCTGCGTGCCTACGGGGCCAGCGGGTTTGACTTTGCCGTCACAACGCCCGACGACGCCCGGCGCGCCGAGGACCTGAAAACGCTGGGCTTCAAAAGCCAGCTGCCGCTGCGGGTCATACAGACGCCCATCCGCCGCGACCTGTTCGCCCAGGCGGCGTTTGACAATCTGACCGTCCACAAGCTGCTGGAACGGCGGCACATCTACCAGCCCGGCTGCATCAGCCTGCCCGAGGAGGCCATGAACGAAACCATGACCCAGCTCTACCGCCGCGGGCTCACCGTGGTGTCCACCCGGCGCGGCTACGGGCTGTACTTTACCAAGGGCGACACGCTGCAATTTCTGGAATTACAGGCCGACAACGACCACTGCGCCGACCAGCTTTTGCAGGCCGCACGAGAAAAGACCGGTGCGGCCAACGCCCGCATCCTGCTGGCCGAGAACCAGACGCTTTACCTCGGCTCAGGCCGCCGCTGCGGCTACGGAATGATCGCCTTTTTAGGCCGCCCTTTCTCTGTGACCGATGCGTATTTCAGGATGCTGCTGTAAGAGGCGGCTCTACCGGCAAGCCACGGAAGGCCTGTACCGTAGGGGCCGGGCATTTCGGGAAAGGCTGCGGGCCGCACATGTGGCCCCTACAGACTGCCGCTCTTATTGGCTGCAAAAAGCAAGAGCAATACCGCATAATTCTAAGTGCCGATACGGCGAGCGAGGTGCGGCAGCTGCTAAGCCAAAAGCGCAGATAATACTGG
>PPYE01311760.1_pt1 | contig 13331 bp, 12 predicted proteins | sample 1559881 | NCBI WGS metagenome assembly PPYE01 (sample SAMN08240022, study PRJNA423297) | Human gut metagenome, whole genome shotgun sequencing project.
TTGGGTGGTGACTCTATGATGTTAAGTTCATCACCCCGGAGTTTTTATTATATAAAGCACAAAATGATTATTTATAAAAAGGAATGGAGAAGAACAATAGAAACCAATGAGAAGTAATTGAGCAATGAATTGGATAAAGCTGAGATTCCTTCGTGAACATACAAGATTGCAGTGGCGGGAAGAAGATATGTTGATTTGTCATTGTCGGTCCTTCTGGCATAGCATCATCAAGTGACTGCTGCGGAGATTATCCAGGAAAGGGTAGATATGATTAGCAATCGTAAATTTCCAATTCAGGATGATTACCTTGAAAAGTATCTTACAGATGATGTTACTGGTGTTTGTAAGTTAAACCTGACTGCAACTTTGGATGTATAAGATGCCTATAAAGAAGCTGATTTTGTAGTTATTGCTTCACCAACAAACTATGACAGTAATACACAGCATTTTGACACTTCCGCTGTTGAAACAGTAACAAAGCTGGTTATACAGTACAATTCAAATACAATAATGGTTATCAAATCTATCATTCCGATTGCTTACACTGTTTCTATCCGTGAAAAGACCAGAAGAAAAAATAGCATGTTCAGCCCAGAGTTCTTAAGAGAGTACAAGCTTTGTATGATAATGTCTGCCCTGCAAAATTAGTGGCTTAAAATGACAGGGAGAGTCATGGGGGATGAGTTACTCATGAGGCTGGAATGGGTGAAAATTGGTATTTTGGATAGACATAGAACGGATAGTGATAACATCATTTGAACACGAAATGTAGCATCATCTTCATGGGGGAATCAGTAAATAACGGTGAAAATTGGTCTTCTGTCGATGTACGCAGGTGGCTATGTGTATCTTAGGTCTATCCAAAGCGATTTAGTAAGTGGGAAATCTGCATTTTGGATAGAGGATTGAGCATAGTGATAACATCATCTGAAACGGAAGAAACCCAGTAAAATCAAGGGTTTTAGCGAATGGAGAAAGCTCGGAAGTATAGAAAAACGAGGATGCACTACGCCATGAAGTTTATCCGAAATGCTTTATTGCGGAGAAAGAAATATAGGAAGATAGCAACAAGTGGGTAGGTGTATCCGAGAAAGTTTAGTTGAAGAAAAAAGAGTAATTTTATATAGATAACAACAGGAAAGATGAAGGTACATAAAATGAGAAAGGTTGATTTACAAAACAAAACGGTTTTTCTGACCGGCGTCGCAGGCTTCATCGGTGCTAACTTGGCGAAGAGACTGTTTGCCGATGTTCCATCTGTGAAAATCGTCGGCATTGATAATATGAACAAATACTACGATGTGCGCCTGAAAGAAGCCAGACTGGAGGAATTTTCTTCTCAGCCGAACTTTACTTTTATAAAAGGCTCTATTGCTGACAGGACTCTGGTGGATAGCATTTTCGCTGATTACAACCCGGATGTGGTCGTTAACTTGGCAGCACAGGCCGGTGTTCGTTATTCCATCACAAACCCGGATGCTTATATTGAATCCAACCTTCTTGGCTTCTACAACATTTTGGAAGCCTGCCGCCATTCTTATGATGCTGTGAAAGCAGATGAGAATGCGGAATATAGGGGTGTGGAGCATTTGGTGTATGCATCTTCTTCTTCCGTTTATGGCGGCAATAAGAAAGTTCCGTTCAGCACAGATGATAAGGTGGACAACCCGGTTTCCCTTTATGCGGCAACCAAGAAGTCCAATGAGTTGATGGCGCACGCTTATTCCAAACTATATAACATTCCTTCCACGGGACTTCGATTTTTTACCGTTTACGGTCCTGCAGGACGCCCGGATATGTTCTATTTTTCTGCAACGCAGAAACTGGTGAAAGGCGATAGCATTCAGATTTTTAACTATGGCAACTGTAAACGCGACTTTACCTATATCGATGATATTGTGGAAGGCGTGGTTCGTGTGATGCAGGGGGCACCGGAGAAGAAAAATGGTGAAGATGGTCTGCCGGTTCCGCCCTACGCAGTTTACAACATTGGCGGTGGTACACCGGAGATTATATTACCACACTTCAAGAGGAACTTGTCAGAGCTGGTGTGCTGCCGAAAGACTATGATTTTGATGCCCATAAAGAATTGGTAGGTATGCAGCCTGGGGATGTGCCTGTGACTTATGCGGACAGCTCTGCATTAGAGAGATTATGGGTTTACGCCCAAAATCGGTACTCGAGAAGGACTTAGAAAGTTCGCTGAGTGGTATAAAGAGTTTTATATGTAAAAAACGTGTGGAACTCCACATGGCATTGGCTGAAAAAATTCAGAAGAATAGTGATAAACCGCTATGCGGGAGGAGAACGACTATGAGAGAGTTTAAAGATTTGGAAATTGCTGTTGCCGGTACCGGCTATGTTGGCCTGTCCATTGCCACACTTTTAAGTCAGCATCATAAGGTGACGGCAGTTGATATCATTCCTGAAAAGGTTGAGATGATCAATAACAAGAAATCTCCGATTCAGGACGATTACATTGAAAAATATCTGGCTGAAAAGGAGCTGAACCTGACTGCTACTTTGGATGCAAAGGAAGCATATACTGATGCAGACTTCGTAGTTATCGCTGCTCCGACCAACTATGACAGCAAGAAAAACTTCTTCGACACGAGTGCAGTTGAATCGGTCATCAAGCTGGTTATCGAGTACAATCCGGAAGCGATTATGGTTATCAAATCTACAATTCCAGTTGGATATACCGCAAGTGTTAGAGAAAAGTTCCACTGTGACAACATCATCTTTAGCCCGGAATTCTTGAGAGAATCCAAGGCGCTGTACGACAATTTGTATCCCAGTCGTATTATCGTTGGTACTGATGTAGAGAATGCAAGATTGGTTAAAGCGGCGCACACTTTCGCGGAGCTTCTGCAGGAAGGTGCAATTAAGGAAGATGTGGATACTCTCTTCATGGGATTCACTGAGGCAGAAGCTGTTAAACTGTTCGCCAATACATATTTGGCTCTGAGAGTCAGCTACTTTAACGAACTGGATACTTACGCTGAGATGAAGGGGCTGAACACACAGCAGATCATCAATGGCGTTTGCCTTGATCCTCGTATCGGTACACATTATAACAACCCGTCCTTCGGTTACGGCGGATACTGTCTGCCTAAGGATACCAAGCAACTGCTGGCTAACTATGCAGATGTGCCGCAGAATATGATGTCTGCAATCGTTGAGAGCAACAGAACTAGAAAAGACTTCATCGCTGACCGTGTGCTGGAAATTGCTGGTGCTTATGGTGCAAACGATGAGTGGAGCGAAGGTAAGGAGAAGGAAGTTGTTGTCGGTGTTTACAGACTAACCATGAAGAGCAATTCCGATAACTTTCGTCAGAGTTCTATTCAAGGCGTTATGAAAAGAATTAGAGCAAAAGGTGCAACGGTAATCATTTACGAACCGACTCTCAGAGATGGGGAGACCTTCTTCGGAAGTAAGATCGTGAACGATTTAAGTAAGTTTAAAGAGCTGTCTCAGGCGATTATTGCTAACAGGTATGATGAGTGTCTGGATGATTGCGTTGAGAAGGTTTATACGAGAGATATTTTTAAGAGGGATTAATTATGGCAAAATACTTGGAGATGAACATCTGATGTTTTGACAATAAGGTAACATGGAAAATAGGATAATCAAAGTGAGTATATTTTAAATATTATTTTTGCAGTGGTATCATTGCTTGTAGATGCTCCTTTCTTAGACATTAAGCCACCTGAAATCTATACAACAAATGGAAATAGTGTTGTTGATAACAAAGTGCAGATAAATAGTGACCGTTTGTTTAAAGTATATTACACAACGATACCTTATGCCGATCCGCAAGAAAATGGTGAACTATATGTAGAGCCTATTGATTTAACAAGCAGTCTTACCGTGTCTTCCAGAGCTTCTTTTCTTTTTGATTTATTTTGGAGTGACACCACTTCCGTAGATTTAGTTGTGGGCGAAGACAGTATTCGTTTTGATGAGTCAGAATCGTTGGGTTCATCGATAAGTGCAATATCCGTTGTTTTGAACAAATCAAGCTATTTTTCGGCTACTTTTGTAAGCAAAAAGGATTTGATTGTTTCAGGAACTACCATTGGCGGAGAAGAAGTCATTATTACAGACTATATATTTGAGCCGTTTGAATTAGTAGAAGGATTAAATACGATCGAGGTTCGCTATCTCAATCTTTATTCTTCGATAAAAGTTAATGTTATTCCGGCAAAGCTGATGAGTATGACGGCTGAATATATTGGAGATGAAAAGCATGTAGATGATGAATTTACCCAAAGTGAATTTAAAGTAGAAGGATTATTTGAAAATGGTACAAGCAAGGAGATAACAGGCTTTGAGATAGAACTGATTACTTTTACGGAAAGTGGAACTCATGATATAACCGTTTCCTATGAGAATCATACTGCATCGGTAATGGTAGAAATTCTGCCCAAAGAGTATCTGTTTGGACTTGCAAGTGAAATGCATACGCCAACAGGATCATACGTTCCTAAGGTGTATACCGATGCGTGGACTTAGGATGTTGATTATGCTGTTGATGGTAAAATCTATGGTGATGGGATTAAACTTACCATTGATAATTGGATGTCAGGTCTCATGGGAAACGGAACTGATTTTAGAGAAAAAGTGACTTCCAATACGTATATCAATGTTAATCAAGACATTCTTGAACGAATAGAATCTGATAAAAAGTATTTTGAAGGTTGGTTTGTTATACATAAAGATACAAATGGTAGTACGACTACTGCCAATATTTCTGTTTATGCTGACGATGTGCTGGTATACCAATCGGGAGATATTAATGCAGCAAGCACGAAGATACCTCCGTTTAAGATTCCTGTTGACGTGAACAGATAAGAGTTGAAACGATTGCCCAGTCTAGCGGCAATGATTTTATTATCGGGTGTATTGTCCAGTAGATATGCTGTAAATGAATGGATTAATGAGAGGTATGAAGATGAATAAGAATATTAAGATATGCTTTGCTGCATCATCAGGCGGACATTTTGAACAGTTACTGATGCTTAAGCCACTTATGAAAAAATACGATAGCTTTATTTTGACAGAAAAAACATTATATAAAACAAATGTTAAAGATACTAGGACATATTACGTTTTGCAGGTAAATAGAAAAGAAAAGACATTTCCATTTAAAATGCTTTGGATTGCAATGCAATCATTATGGTTGTTTATTAAAGAAAGGCCTGATGTAGTTATATGTACAGGCGTACTTGCTATGATTCCCATGTGCTTGATTATGAAGATGTTTGGAAAAAAACTAATTTATATAGAGTCTTTTGCAAAAGTAACATCTCCTACATTGACAGGAAAGCTACTTTACAAATATGCAGATCAGTTTTATGTTCAGTGGGAGAGCATGAAGGAGTTTTATCCAGACGCACTTTGTCTTGGTGGAATATATTAAGATGATTTTTATGATATATATTTGCAGTTGAGGGAGGGAAAGAAATGATTTTCGTGACATTAGGTTCACAAAAATTCCAGTTTAATAGATTGCTAAAGGAAATAGATATATTAGTTAAAGAGAAAATAATTAAAGATGATGTGTTTGCTCAAATAGGGTATAGTGATTATCTTCCCCAAAATTATCAATATAAAAAATTTCTGAATCGTGATGAATTTGCTGAAATGGAAGGTAAGGCAGACGTTGTAATAACACATGGCGGTACGGGAGCAATTATTGGAGCAGTAAAAAAAGGCAAGAAAGTAATAGCGTTTCCTAGATTAGCGATGTATGGTGAACATGTAGATGATCATCAAATTCAACTTATTGAGCAGTTTAATGAAATGAAATTGATATATTCGTGCAATGATGTACAGGAATTGAAAACTGCAATCGAAGAAGTACGAACGAAAAAGTATGATGATTATCACTCCAATACAGCAGTAATCATTAATTCAATAGAAAACTTTTTAGATGCTATGCAGTAAAATACAAGGAGACAATATGAAATGAATAGAGATGAATTGATGAAAACTCTTAAAAAGACATTAAGGATTTTGCCAGATAAACAATATGTCAAATTATACTTTCATTTACGTTTAAAGAGAAAATTAAATCTGAAAAATCCAAGACATTTAAATGATAAGTTACAATGGATGAAGTTTAATTATCGTTTTCCATTGCAAACCATAGTGTCAGATAAATATCTTGTTCGTGACTATGTAGAGAAGAAGATTGGAAACGAATATTTAATACCATTATACGGAAATTGGTTCAAGTTTAATGATATAGATTTTGATACATTACCTGATCAGTTTGTTTTGAAATGCAACCATGATTCTGGCGGACTTGCGATTTGCAAAGATAAAAAAACATTTGATAAGGAAAATGCTAAGAAGAAAATCAATAAAAGCTTGAAAGATAATTTTTTCTATATTGGACGTGAATACCAATACAAAAATATTATTCCGAGAATTATCTGTGAAAAATTTATTTCTGATAATGGCAATGTTCCTATGGATTATAAGATATATTGTTTTAATGGAAAACCTGATGTGATTTTAGTATGTAAGAATCGATTCAGAAATGACTCACATAAGGCACAATATTTATATTTTGACCAAAATTGGAACTTTGTTCCGTTGAATAAAGGTGATGAGTTATCAGAAAATCCCAATATTGAAAAACCTAAAAACTTGGACGAGATGTTGTCTATTGCCAGAAAACTTTCTGAGGATTTTATATTTGCTCGTATTGATTTATATAATATTGATGGAAAGATATATTTTGGTGAAATCACATTAACTCCTAACTCTGGATTTGATCCAGATATTACAGAAGAAACTGATTTGTATTTTGGCAATAAATTAGAAATACCATATTGGAACGAAATTCAAAGATAAATATTAGTTATACGAAATGGGACCAGGATGAAATCTGCAAATAAAAGTTGATTAAAATGGAACAAGTAAAAGAAAAATAGTAAAATAAATGATGCAGGGGAAAACAAATGAAACAGAAACTACTTTTTTTAGGCGATTTAATATACGATTATGATTTTATTGCAGAAGATATAGAGAGACTTTCTTCTTGGATTAAAGAAAACAATTTTCTTTCTGTTGTAAATCTTGAAGGTGGAATTGTACAGAATCTGAGTTGTCCTATTTCTAAAAGAGGCCCTAATTTAGCGAGTAGTTTAACTGCGATTACTGTTCTTAAAAAGTTAAATGTTGGTATGGTTTGCCTTGCAAACAATCATATTATGGATTTTGGCAAAGAGGGATTGCAGGACACTATTGCACTTTTGAAAGAAAATAATATACCATATGTTGGAGCCGGACTTTCTCTCTCGGAGGCTTTGGCACCTTCAATATTAAATATTGATGGTCAACAAGTAGCGTTTTTGAATTTTGGTTGGAATCTTGAAGAGACTGTTTATGCCACAGACAAAAGTGCAGGATGTGCACCAAGAATTGATGAGATTATTCAAAATCAAATTCAGAAAGCAAAACAAGACGGCTCGAATGTGTGTGTATGTATGCACTGGGGCTTCGAATATAATAGGTACCCTTTACCGATTGATATAAAATTGGCGCAACATATGATCGATTGTGGCGCAGAGTTAGTTATTGGTCATCATCCTCACTGCATTCAACCGAAGCAGATATATAATGATAAACATATATACTATTCACTTGGTAATTTCTATTTTGCAAGTGGAAGAAAAGATTACGATAAAATTTTCAATGAAAAGATACCCAATCAATCAGACTATGGGATAATGGTAGAGTGGAATTGTGCAACATCCGAGTTTAATGAACATGCAATTTGCTTTAATCATGATAAAGAAGAATCTGAGAGATTGGAATATATTGACAAGTCCATACTTAAGGATATTAGCAACGTGAATTATTCGTCAAATGCTTATATTAAAAATGTAAGACAAAATAAGAAGAATATTAATCCTATTCTTCGTGGTAATAAGAAGTTAGATGGGGTAAAGATTAAAATGCTTCTATCATTTTATAGATTGAAAGCAATTGCAAAATTGATTTTGAAGAGGAAGAAGTAAAACACATATTGCATGTGTAATCAGTTTTGAAGTTTTTTCTATCAGCTGAATAATGGCATATAATTTTAATGCCACCTTAATCAGTATTGGTAATAAAGTACTATCTAGGAAAGAGGGAAAATATGAGTAAATTGCAAGTGCTAATTTCAACGATGAATCAAAAAGATTATAGCCTTTGCTCCAAAATGAATATAAATTCCGATGCAATAGTTATCAATCAGAGTGATTTTGTCGATTATCATAAATATAACCATAATGGATTTAATGTGGATTTCTATACCTTTAGAGAACGAGGGTTATCACGAAGCAGAAATGAAGCATTGCTTAGGTCTTCTGCTGATATTATTTGTATTGCAGATGATGATATGATTTATACAGATACTTACCGTGAAGATATTCTTAATGAATTTAACAAGCATCCTGAAGCGGATGCGATAGCTTTTAATGTTGAATCAGTAAATGTAAGAAATTTAACTTCAATTAAAAAATATGAGAGACTTGGAAAAATTGAATACAAAGAATATTGCTCTGTACAGCTTGCATTTAGACGAGAAAAACTTATATATAAAAATATGAGTTTTAACACAATGTTTGGAAGCGGGTCGGAGTATAGCTGTGGTGAAGACACCATTTTTATGAAAGAACTGATGGATAAAGGATTTCGTATTTATAAATCACCACTGAAGATTGCGAAAATTGATATGAGTGGTTCAACGTGGTTTAGTGGATATAATGAAAAGTTTTTTCATGATAAGGGTGCTTTAATTGGTGTAACATATCCCCGGATGAGTTACATGTTAGTTTTGCTACAATCCTTGAAAAACAGTAAAAGAAGATTGGGTAGTTATAGCCATTTTAAAAAAGTCTTTGACTGGTACATAAAGGGATTAAAGGATTATAAAAAAAAGGTTAAATAAGAGCTGTAAAGTAATTGTAGCGATGAATTTTGAACTGAATTTGTAAGGAGAATTTATGAAAGTTTCTGTGATTATTCCGACTCATAAGGGTAGTAATAGTATAAAAAAAGCGTTAAATAGTTTGGTAAATCAAACCTATAAAGACTTTGAAGTTATTGTTGTTGATGATAATGGGGAAGGCACAGATGAACAAATAAAGACACAGTATGCTATTCAGCAATATGAAAAGACTTTGGACATAAAATATTGTGTGCATAAGAGTAACAAAAACGGAGCAGCCGCAAGAAACACCGGAATTAATAGATCATGTGGTGAATACATTGCTTTTTTAGATGATGATGATTTTTATTTAAAGAGTAGATTGCAAAGTGCGGTATGTGAGTTGGAAAACAACAAGAAGATAGATGTGCTGTTTTGTGCTGTATTAATTCAACGAAATGGGAAACTTATTGAAATCGTTAAACCGAATTATTCCAATGACATTCAAAAATCATTGATTTTAAATACATCATTGTTCGGAACTGGAAGTAATATTTTCTTTAGACGTTCGGTCCTAAATGATGTTAAAGGGTTTGATGAAACATATTCGAGAAGACAGGATAATGAATTTTTACTTAGGGTATTAGGAAACCATCCATATGTTATTATAGATAAAATTGAAATTGTAAAATGCAATAATGGTTCTGTAAATATTCCTTCGTATGATAAGTTAAAGAATGCGAATACGAAATATTATAAAGACTTCGAAAAGTGCCTGAATGTTCTTTCAAAAGAAGAACTTAGAATATTTTATGAACATGAAAGTGAGAGATTGTTTTTTTGCAGCCTTATGAAAGAAAATTCTGAAACAAAAAAAATGGCGAAGATGGAGCTGCAAAAATATCGTAAATTAAATCTGAAGGAGCTTGTGCAATTTTCTCTTTCATATATTAGGATTGGAAGTAAGAATCTTTTAGAAATTGTGCAGCCACAGTTGTCCAGATTAAAGTATAAAAAAAGCCATGAAAATATTATTAAATTATTAGACGGCGGAATATTAGAACAGTTAAATAATTTAATAAAAATAAACTAATGTATGGTTTTAAAGGAAAAGAATATGAGTAGATTATGGAAATGGATATTTATATTAACTATTATGTTGCCTATTGGCGGATCTGACTATAGCTGGTTGAATTTTATGCAAATAAGATATGAAATCAGTATTTTGGATGTAGTATTTACATTGATGTTATGTTATGAATTGTTTTCATTGAGATCGCCTTTGAAGGTAAAAAAGAAACAGCTAATATGGATTTGTACCTCTTTTCTTACGATTCTCATATTCATATATACTGTTATTAAGAGTTATGGGATACATAATGTTAGAGCAATTAGAGATTCGTTTAACTACTTAATGTGTTTGGAATTTTTAATAGCTCCAATGATAATGAAGAATAGAGGAATTACATATAAAGAAATTGTCGATTGGACTGGAACTGGTTATATTGGATTTACGATTATTACATTAATAACATACGTTGGTTATTATCAAATTGGAAATAGAGTGGGAGGAAATTGCTTTTCGCTTTCGGTTATGTTGATACCGTATGAGATTTATAGAATATTGCAGAACAAAACTGGGAAGAACAGAAAATCATTAATTATTGTTCTTTGCTTTTTAATAAATGCAATAATTACACAAAACAGAACGGCGATTTTTTTCGTAGGTATATCGGTGTTATTTGTGTTTGCTTTAGAGATGAGAAACCAAGTTTCAAAAAAGAAAATTCAAAAAATTGCTTTAATGATAATACTTGTTTTTTTGGCAGTTTTAGGATTAATAACGTCAAAACCAGAAGTAATTATTAGAATTATAACTGGGGGAGAAATAGATACATTCGCAGGTAGGGTTAATACATTTAATTATTATTTTAATTTGATTAGAGAAAATCCATCCGGATATGGTTTTGGGTTTATTATGCACTTCTTTACGGCAGGAAATTATCAGTTGCCGCTTGAAACTTACCAGATTGATAATGCGTTTGTTGTTTATGGAATCAAAGGCGGAGTATTGATGTTGTTATTATTTTCAGTACTTGCCCTGATTCCATTCAAAGCAAATTTAGTGTTTGATTTGAAAGAAAAAAAGTTGTTTCGCTGTTCGTATCTGTTTTTATTAACCGCAACTTATGTGATGACTTCGCAAATTATTCAAGGAAGAGCAACAGCATTATTTATTTGGTTTTTGGTTGGAATTACAATTAAAAATTATGGAATACAGATGCAAATAAAAAAAGTTGAAGGAGAGAGTAATTATGAGTATTAAAGGGATTGTGGGAAAATTAATTCGTAAAGTTATACCCTATATGCCACATAAAATTGCACATGATTTCATATTTTATCGAAATCATAGATATAAATTAGATTGGGAGAATCCAAGAACTTATGACGAAAAATTGACATGGGCTTTGGTCAACTTATTTGGTGAAAGAGAAGCGTTTTATGCTGATAAGTACAGGGTTAGAGAGTATGTTAGTAGCCTAGGATATGCGGATCTATTACCGAAAATATATGGCGTTTGGGAAGATGCTGATAGCATTGACTTTGATATTTTGCCACAGTCATTTGTGTTGAAAACAAATCATGCATGTGGGGAAAAATATTACTATATATGTAAAGATAAATCATGTATAAATAAAGAAAAAGTAGTTAGAAAATTTAAAAAAGCTTTACATTCAAGCATTTGGAAAAATCAATGCGAATATCACTATAAATATATAAAACCATTGGTGTTTGCTGAAGAGTTCTTATGTGATGGAAAAGGTGACAGATTGACAGATTATAAGATACATTGTTTTTCTGGAGAACCTGTGTGTATACTTGTTTGTTCAAACCGTGATCAAGAGTTAAAACTTGATTATTATGATTTGGAGTGGAATTATTTAGACGTTGTACCTGAAAATCTTCGTAGTGGGAATTTGTTTGAAAAACCTAAAGGATTAAATCAAATGATCTTAGCAGCCAGAGATTTATCTTCAAAATTCCCGACTGCAAGGATTGATTTTTACGATATTAACGGAAAGGTATATTTTGGCGAGATAACTTTGACTCCTGCAGGCGGAAATTTGCATTATATTAATAAAAAATGGCAGAGAATATTAGGCGATAAAATTGATTACTCAAAATGTAAGGATTCATTTACATATCGTTAGTTTTTATTTTCTAGGATGAGGAGATCAGTTATGAAAAAATATGTGTTTTTTACCGCAGATATTTACCCAGTTGGAGGAATCCAAATATATCTTTCTGGTAAGATTAAGTATCTTGAGCAAAGCGGATGGAAGGTATATGTGTTCTATAATGGATTTTATAAAGGGAATTGTGTTTTCCCAAAATTGAATGAATACACAAGTAACAAAATGACATATTTGTCATTTTTACCAAGAGAATTATTTGATGGACAAGTATCCAGAGCACTCAATTTGATGAAAAATAAAATTGAATACTCTAGCAATGATACTGTATTAATCGAATCACACTATGATGTTGCATCCTTATGGGCGGAATTGTTTGCCCATGAGGTTAATGGAATTCATGCGTGCTTATGTTGTAACGAATTGTTCCGAGGAGCAAATAAACATTATGAAGAATATTTGGATTATTTTAAATTTAAGTATGACCGATATGAACTAGCGGGTATCTCAACTGAATCAATGAAAAAATTGTTTTCTGGAAAATATGATAATATTTCAGTAGATGATAGCCATGTGTTTGTTGCTGCGTCTGATGATCCAGTACAAGAAATTGAGAATGCACTTGTAAATAAAATAGATAAATGTGATTTCAATATTTGCTATATTGGAAGGGCAAAGAAAGAATCATTTAAGTATATAACAATTGGAGTAAAGAACTTTTGCGAAAAGTATTTTGAAAAACAATGTCAATATATTGTGGTTGGCGATATCGACGATAATGATAGAAAATGGGTAGATTTTGTTTTTGGAAAGCTTACGAATGTTACTATTACGTTTACAGGTACTTTATCGCCGGTTCCTAAAAAGTTATTTTCAAAAATAGATATTACAGTAGCAGGTTCGGGATGTGCATTAATGTCGGCTTTTGAAGGTGTTCCAACAGTTGTTGTAGATGCAAAGGACTATATGTCAAATGGATTATTAGGTTATGATACAAAGAGCTTTTTATTTAGAGAAGAAAATGGATTGTGTCAGCCTATAGAAAATACAATTGAAGAATGTTTAATCAATAAAAAATATCAAGATAAGACTTTCGATTTAGAGCGTAATCCTTCAAACGCAACTTATTACGAAAAGCATTTTGATTTTTTTGAAAATAAACATAAAGAATATTATCCATCAAATAACATCACACACCCTAAAAA
>PPYE01586584.1_pt1 | contig 13331 bp, 12 predicted proteins | sample 1559881 | NCBI WGS metagenome assembly PPYE01 (sample SAMN08240022, study PRJNA423297) | Human gut metagenome, whole genome shotgun sequencing project.
GGATTGCCATTGTAATCCTGGCTGTGCTGTCATTCATTAACCCGGAGGGAAATCATATGCTTTTCCCTCTGGTGTTTTTGCTGGCAGCATTGTTAAATGCGGTAAACGGAATATTTGAGCTTAAGACCAGGGGAAGGGATAAGAAAAAGTTCGGTGCCAGCATCCTGCAGCTGGCCTTGGCGGCAGGTCTTATGGTCCTTGGCATCGTAAGCGCCATCAGTATCTGGGCATAGAGGAGCGGCATATGAAGACAGAGATTTTGCGGATGCTCAAAAGCACCGGGGATTACCTGTCCGGACAGCAGCTGTGCGGGATGCTGGGAGTTTCCCGCACTGCTGTCTGGAAGGCTGTAGGTGAACTGAGGGAAGAAGGATATGTAATAGAGGCGGTCCGGAACAGGGGATACCGGCTTGTGGAAGGTGCTGACGTCATAACCCAGGCTGAGCTTGCATCCATGCTGCACACGCAGTGGATTGGGACCAGGCTGGAATATTTTGATGAGACGGATTCCACCAATATAAGAGCCAGGAAACTGGCAGAAGAGGGAGCGCCCCACGGCACACTGGTGGTTGCAGACCGCCAGACAGCCGGAAAAGGGCGGAGGGGAAAAAGCTGGGTCTCCCCGGCCGGTACAGGTATCTGGATGAGCATGGTGCTCAGGCCGGCCATGTCTCCCATGAGCGCATCCATGCTGACCCTTATCGCGGGGCTGGCAGTGGTCAGGGGCGTGAAGGAGAGCACGGGATTTGAGGCCATGATTAAATGGCCCAACGATGCGGTTCTTAATGGCAAAAAGATATGCGGAATCCTCACGGAGATGAGTACGGAAGTGGAATGCATCCGCTATGTGATACCCGGTATTGGAATCAATGTAAATATAGATGACTTTCCGGAGGAAATCAGGGCAACAGCCACCTCCCTTAAGCTGGAGGCAGGCAGGAGCATTAAGCGCAGTTTAGTCATTGCCGCAGTGGCGGACAGTTTTGAATATTATTATGATATCTTCATGAAGACATGTGATATGTCGGGTCTCAGGGATGACTACAATAAGGCCCTTGTCAACCTGAACAGAGAGGTCCTGGTGCTGGACCCCAGAGGCCAGTACAAAGGAAAGGCCCTGGGCATTGACAATGAAGGCAGCCTTCTGGTCAGACGGGAGGACGGAAACGTATCAGCCGTCATTTCAGGGGAGGTATCGGTAAGAGGTATATATGGATATGTATGATACAGGACATTTGTATGACCGCCTCCAGGTACTGGAGAGGGAGTGCTCCAGCAGACTAGGGTAGAGGCGGTCAAGCCCTATTTTGAGCGCTTCATGGAAGCGTTTCCCACTGTGTCCCATCTGGCACAGGCAGAAGACGATCATCTCATGAAGATGTGGGAAGGCCTGGGATATTATAACCGGGCCAGAAATTTAAAGGCAGCGGCCCAGATGATTATGTCAGAATACGGCGGCTGCCTTCCTGCATCCTTTGATGAATTGATACGGCTGCCGGGAATCGGAAGCTATACAGCGGGGGCTATTGCCTCCATTGCCTACGGCATTCCGCTGCCGGCCGTGGACGGCAATGTTCTCCGCGTCATTTCCAGGCTCCTGGGGGACAGGGAGGATATAAAGAAAGCCTCGGTGAAGGCCGGCATCGAGGCAGAGCTTAAAGCCGTGATGCCGCAGGATGAGGCCAGCCATTACAACCAGGGTCTCATAGAAATAGGCGCGCTGGTGTGCATACCCGGCGGCGAACCCAGATGCAGCCAGTGTCCTCTGGCCTCCATCTGCCTTACAAGAAAGAACGGCTGGTGGAAGGAGATTCCGTACAAATCGCCGGCTAAGGCGAGGAAGATCGAGGAGCGGACCGTTTTTATCATAGAATATCAGGATAAGGTGGCCATACGCAAGCGCCCTCCCAAGGGACTGCTGGCCTCCCTTTACGAGCTTCCCAACATTGAGGGAAAGACTTCTGGGGAGACGGTGCCGCAGGTGCTGGGACTTGACAGGGAACAAGTGGCGTGGGTGGAGCTGCTGCCGGAGGCAAAGCATGTGTTTTCACATGTGGAGTGGCATATGACCGGGTACAGGGTGGTTCTCTCACAGGAGGAGGAGCCCTTATCCTGTTTCATGGTATCCAGGGAGGAACTGGAGCACACATACGCTTTGCCCAATGCATTTAACGCATATACAAAGCTCATTGGATAAGATTGACAAAAATGGTTACACTGAAAGGGAGGAATGCAGGATGAAAAAAATGTTGTTTGTATTCAATCCCGGCCAGGCTGGGTAAAAAGGTGGATGTGGTGGTGTGCAGCGGCGGAGACGGCACCCTCAATGAAACCATATCCGGAATGATGAAGCTTAAGAAAATGCCGCTTCTGGGCTATATTCCTGCCGGATCCACCAATGACTTTGCCACCAGCCTGGGAATACCAAAGCGCATGCCGCTGGCTGCCTGGGATATTGTGGAGGGAACCCCCTTTGCCATTGACACCGGAACCTTTTGCGAGGACATGAATTTTATGTATATAGCAGCCTTCGGGGCTTTTACAGAGGTGTCCTATCTGACATCCCAGGACAGGAAGAATCTTTTGGGACACCAGGCCTATATGCTGGAAGGCGTAAAGAGCCTGGCAGGACTGAAGCCATATCATATGAAGGTGGAGTGGGACGGACAGGTGCTGGAGGAGGATTTTGCCTTTGGCATGGTGACCAATACCATCAGTGCAACGAGTATGTGTATAAGTTCAAGACATCCTCCATACGCCTTACTTCGGAACAGGAGGTGGACTGGGTGCTGGACGGCGAGTATGGCGGATCCAGGACAGAGGTCACCATTGGAAATATCAGGGAGAACGTGCAGATTCTGTTGAGGAATCATCCGGGAGAGGAATCAGGGCGTAAACTGATAGAATAAAAAATAAATGTCGAAAATTGTTGAAATAAGGTTTTCGATGGTATATAATGATAAGTTGTGGGAGTTTCCACATTTACCTTTAAGCGAAAGGACGTTTATCAGTGGAAAAGGACGATTTTTGATGACATTGATTTGGACCTGGATTTAGACGACGACAGCTTCATTAAAGATGCAGAAGAGGAAGAAATCGACCTGGATGCAGTGGACCTGTTAGAGGGAATCGGAACAGAGGACCCGGTCCGCATGTATCTCAAAGAAATTGGCACCGTGCCCCTTCTTACGGCAGACGAAGAGCTTGATTTGGCCCAGCGCAAGGCTGACGGCGATGAGTTTGCAAAGGAGAGGTTAATCGAGGCCAACCTGCGTCTTGTGGTCAGCATTGCAAAGCGCTATACAGGCAGGGGCATGAGCTTCCTGGACCTGGTACAGGAGGGCAATTTAGGACTGATCAAGGGCGTGGAAAAGTTTGACTATACAAAGGGTTACAAACTAAGTACATATGCTACATGGTGGATCCGCCAGTCCGTTACAAGGGCTTTGGCAGATCAGGCGAGGACAATCCGAGTACCGGTGCATATGGTAGAGACCATCAACAAGATGTCCAAGATGCAGAGAAAGCTGACGCTGGAGCTGGGCTATGAGCCTTCGAGACCTTAAGGAGAGGGAGCGCCAGGTCATTGTACTGCGGTTCGGCCTGGAAGACGGTCATCCCCGTACATTGGAGGAAGTGGGCAAGGAATTCAATGTAACCAGGGAACGCATCCGTCAGATTGAGGCCAAGGCTCTCAGAAAGCTGCGCAATCCGGTGAGAAGCAAACGAATCAGGGATTTCCTGTAAGACTTACCGTGCATAGGCTCAGAGGGGTTTGGGCCTGCTGTTATGGTGAGAAAATTTGGGAGTATTAAAAAAGAGGGGCCGTAAACGGGCGGCCTCTCTTTTTGGCAGGTAAAAATAACAGAGGGTTCAGGAAAGGACAAAAAAGGAATGACACAGCCAGGACAGAAGCGCAACTACCAGAAGGAATTGGACCGGCTTATAGAGGGACTGCGGGAAGAGGGACGGATCCCTAAGCTGCTGCTGCACAGCTGCTGTGCTCCCTGCAGCAGCTATGTGCTGGAATATCTGAGCCAATATTTTGATGTGACCGTGTATTATTATAATCCCAATATTTTTCCTGAGACAGAGTATGAGGCCAGGGTGAAGGAGCAGGAACGGCTGATACGGGAAATGGAGACGGAAAGGCCGGTCAGGTTCCTGGCAGGCAGCTATGAACCGGAGGAATTCTTTTCAGCTGCCAGGGGCCATGAGAAGGATCCGGAGGGTGGGGAGCGGTGCTGCCGCTGCTATGAACTGCGGCTTGACCGCGCCGCCAGGGCAGCGGTTTCAGGAGACTTTGATTATTTCACAACCACCCTGTCCATCAGCCCTTTAAAGAATGCCCGGTGGCTCAATGATATCGGATGCAGACTGGCCGGGCAGTATGGAATTCCTTATCTGGTTTCGGATTTCAAGAAGAAAAACGGCTATAAGCGTTCCGTGGAATTATCCGCGTTGTACGGACTTTACCGTCAGGATTACTGCGGCTGTGTTTATTCCCGGGCAGAAGCAATAGAAAGACAAAAGGAGCGGGCGTCACAGGAAAATCCAAAAACATAATGAAGGCGGTATCATGAAGGTGGATCCAGCCTAAAGAGCCTGTTGTGCAGCGTCTGCAAAGTTCCTTCGTATGAATGAACGGGCATGGTCAGGAATGATGCAGGAGCTTTTTTCCGACATCAAGATTGTGAAAAAGTTGCTTAGGATTTTTCCGATTAACTTGACATAGGAAGTCAGATGTAATAGAATCTTTCATAAGGGTAACGGTTGTAAATCCATCCGGATTACACTTAAGGCCAGCAGGAGTTCTTTCACAGACCGCTATGAAGTTCAAGAGCGACATCACAATTGAATGTGGGGAGAAGAAGATTGTTGCTAAGAGCGTTCTGAACGTAATGGCAGCCGGAATTAAGTGCGGCACCGAGATTAACCTGATTTGTGACGGCGAGGACGAGGAAGAGGCTATGAAGACCCTGACCGAGGCCATTGAGAGCGGATTAGGCGAGATGTAATCTGCCTTTTGCAGAAACATAATTAAATGAAATTCACAAGAATGACCGCAGGCGGTACCTAGAGACAGGTGCCGCCTTTTTTGTTTTGAAATTAGTTTATCAAATCCCCCCATTTTTACAAAGAAAGGAAGAAAGACCTATGGAATCCAAACAGAAACAGCCCGGACTGTATGAACCACGTTTTGAGCATGATAACTGCGGCATCGGCGCAGTGGCCAATATAAAGGGGATAAGGAGCCACCACACAGTGGACCAGGCCCTTCATATTGTTGAAAATCTGGAACACAGGGCAGGAAAGGACGCTGAGGGCAAGACAGGAGACGGCGTGGGTATCATGCTCCAGATTTCCCACGGATTTTTTAAGAAGGTGACTGAACACCTGGGCTTTCAGATAGGAGACGAGAGAGAGTATGGCGTGGGTATGTTTTTCTTCCCCCAGGATGAACTGATCCGCAGCCAGGCCATGAAGATGTTTGAGATTATTGTGCGCAAAGAGGGTATGACCTTCCTGGGATGGAGAGAGGTACCCACCGCGCCTGAAATTCTCGGCAGGAAGGCCGCGGACGTGATGCCCTATATTGCCCAGGGTTTTGTGGGCAAGCCCGCCGGAATGAAGGCAGGACTGGATTTTGACAGAAAGCTTTACATTGCCCGCCGTGTTTTTGAGCAGAGCAATGAAGATACCTATGTGGTATCCTTAAGCAGCAGGACCATTGTCTATAAAGGTATGTTTCTGGTGGGTGAACTGAGGCTGTTTTTTTCGGATCTCCAGGATGAAGATTATAAGTCAGCCATTGCTATTGTACATTCCAGATTCAGCACCAACACCAATCCCAGCTGGATGCGGGCCCATCCCTACCGCCTTATTGTCCACAACGGTGAAATCAATACCATCCGCGGCAATGTGGATAAGATGGTGGCCAGGGAGGAGAACATGGAATCCGAGTATTTCAGATACGACATGCACAAGGTGCTGCCCATCATAAACCAGGAAGGCTCTGATTCCGCCATGCTGGACAATGCCCTGGAATTTATGGTTATGAGCGGGATGGAGCCATGGGACGGACCTGCTTCCATCCTGTTCACGGACGGCGACGTGGTGGGGGCTGTGCTGGACCGGAACGGGCTTCGTCCCTCCCGGTACTACATAACAGAGGACGGCTATATGATACTGGCTTCTGAGGTGGGAGCCATAGACATTGACCAGACTAAGGTGGTGAAAAAAGACCGCCTGCGCCCCGGAAAAATGCTGCTGGTGGATACAAAGCAGGGAAGGCTTATTGATGACGATGAGCTTAAGCACTACTATGCGTCCCGCAACCCATACGGGGAGTGGCTGGATTCCAACCTGTGGAGCATAAAGGACCTGCCGGTGCCAAACAAATGCATACCTGCCATGAAGGATGAAGAACGTCTGAGGCTTCAGAAAACATACGGTTACACATATGAGCAGTATAAGACCATGATTCTCCCCATGGCTCTTAACGGGGCAGAGGCAGTGTCCGCCATGGGTGTGGACAGCCCCCTGGCCGTGCTTTCCAAGAAGCACCAGCCCTTATTCAACTATTTTAAACAGCTTTTTGCCCAGGTGACCAATCCGCCCATTGATGCCATACGTGAGGAAATCGTGACATCCACAACCGTCTACGTAGGCGAGGAGGGCAACATACTGGAGGAGGCCGCAAAAAACTGCAAAATCCTAAAAGTGGAGAATCCCATCCTGACAGAGATGGATTTGCTTAAAATTAAGAACATGAAGAAGCCTGGGTTCAAGGTGGAGGTGATTCCCATTACCTACTATAAGAACACCTCCCTGGAAAAGGCCATTGACCGCCTGTTCCTGGAGGCGGACAGGGCTCACAAGGACGGTGCCAATATCATCATACTCTCAGACCGGGATATTGATGAGAACCATGTACCCATCCCCTCCCTGCTGGCTGTATCAGCCCTGCAGCAGTATCTGGTAAGGACCAAGAAACGCACCAGCGTGGCTCTGATACTGGAAAGCGGCGAGCCAAGGGAGGTCCATCATTTTGCCGCCCTGCTGGGGTACGGGGCCTGTGCCGTCAACCCTTATCTGGCCCATGAGTCCATACGTTCCCTGATTGATTCCGGCATGCTGGACAAGGACTATTACGCGGCTGTCTGCGACTATGATCTGGCTGTGCTTCACGGCATTGTGAAGATTGCCTCCAAGATGGGCATTTCCACCATCCAGTCCTATCAGGGCGCCCAGATTTTTGAGGCCATCGGCATCTCAAAGGATGTGGTGGATAAATATTTTACGGACACTGTGAGCCGTGTGGGGGGTATTACATTAAAGGACATTGCGGGGGATGTGGACGTCCTTCACTCCGCTGCCTTTGACCCACTGGGGCTGGATGTGGATTTGACCCTGGAAAGCGCGGGCAGTCACAAGTCCCGCTCCGGTGAGGAGGATCACCTTTATAATCCGCTGACCATCCATCTCCTTCAGGATGCAGCCAGGTCGGGTAATTATGATATCTTTAAACAATATACGGCCCAGGTGGACAGAGAAGATAAGATGTACCATCTGCGTTCCCTGATGGATTTTAAGTTTCCTGAGGACGGAGGCATCCCGCTGGAACAGGTGGAGTCTGTGGAATCCATTGTCAGGCGTTTTAAGACAGGGGCCATGTCCTATGGGTCCATCTCCCGGGAAGCCCATGAATGCCTGGCCATAGCGATGAACCGTATTCACGGCAAATCCAACACAGGAGAGGGCGGGGAGAGCCTGGACCGCCTGATTCCCGGACCGGCAGGGAACAACCGCTGTTCTGCCATCAAACAGGTGGCTTCCGGGCGTTTTGGGGTTACCAGCCGATACCTGGTAAGCGCCCAGGAGATTCAGATAAAGATGGCCCAGGGAGCAAAGCCGGGAGAGGGCGGCCAGCTGCCCGGAGGCAAGGTCTATCCGTGGGTGGCAAAAACCAGACACTCTACCACGGGAGTAAGCCTTATATCGCCTCCGCCCCATCATGACATCTATTCCATTGAGGATCTGGCCCAGCTCATATATGATTTAAAGAATTCCAATACCAGGGCCAGGATATCCGTCAAGCTGGTATCTGAGGCAGGAGTGGGAACCGTGGCCGCCGGCGTGGCCAAGGCCGGGGCCCAGGTAATCCTGATCTCAGCCTATGACGGAGGGACAGGAGCCGCCCCCAGGAATTCCATTTACAACGCAGGACTTCCGTGGGAGCTGGGTGTGGCAGAGGCCCATCAGACCCTGATTATGAACGGACTTCGCGACAAGGTGATTCTGGAGACAGACGGAAAGCTTATGACCGGAAGGGACGTGGCAATGGCCTGTATGCTGGGTGCGGAGGAATTCGGCTTTGCCACGGCGCCGTTAGTGACCCTGGGATGCGTGATGATGCGTGTCTGTAACCTGGATACATGTCCTATGGGCATTGCCACCCAGAACCCGGAGCTGAGGAAGCGTTTCAGGGGCAAACCGGAGTATGTGGTGAACTTCATGCTGTTCATAGCGCAGGAGCTGCGCGAGTACATGGCAAGGCTGGGTGTGCGCACTGTGGATGATCTGGTGGGGCGTACAGACCTTCTAAAGAGGCGTGAGAACCTTCCCCTTGGCCGGGCCAATCAGGTGGATTTAAGAAGAATACTGGATAACCCTTATGAAGGTCAGAAGGTGGCTGGATACAGCGGGAAACAGGTCTTTGATTTCCGTCTGGAGGATACCATGGATGAGCAGGTGTTTTTGAGAAAATTTAAGAGCGCTCTTGGAAACGGCCAGAAAAAGCGCATTCAGGTGGAGGTGACCAATGTGAACCGTGCCCTGGGGACCATATTCGGCTCCGAGATAACCAGGAAATACCCGGAAGGGCTTTCTGACGATACATTTACCGTCAGCTGCAGCGGAAGCGGGGGACAGAGCTTTGGCGCATTTATCCCAAGGGGACTGACCCTGGAGCTGGCAGGGGATTCCAATGACTATTTTGGCAAGGGACTTTCAGGTGGTAAGCTGGTGGTATTTCCTCCGAAAGGCGTGCTCTTTCAGGCTGAGGAGAATATCATAATCGGCAATGTGGCCCTATATGGAGCCACCAGCGGAAAGGCTTTCATAAACGGAATCGCAGGGGAGCGCTTCTGCGTCCGGAATTCAGGTGCCACCGCTGTGGTGGAGGGTGTGGGAGACCATGGCTGTGAATATATGACAGGCGGCTGCGTGGTGGTGCTGGGAGTCACGGGCAAGAACTTCGGGGCCGGCATGAGCGGCGGTATCGCCTATGTGCTGGATGAGGACCGCAGCTTTTACAAGCGCCTCAATAAGGAGCTGGTATCCTTCGAGGAAGTGACCGGCAAATACGATGTAATGGAACTGAAAGGCCTGATTGAAGAACATGTGGCCTGTACCAACTCTCTGAAAGGCAGGCGGATCCTGGAGCATTTCAGTGAATACCTGCCCATGTTCAAGAAGGTTGTTCCCCATGATTACCGGCGCATGATGAATGCCATTGTGCAGATGGAGGAAAAGGGACTGAACAGTGAACAGGCGCAGATTGAGGCATTTTACGCCAATTTAAGAGGGTAAGGAGGCAGAACAACCATGGGTAAATCAACAGGATTCTTAGAATATGAGAGAAAAGCGGGAAGGGGGAAAGCTCCTGAGGATCGGATTAAAAACTGGAATGAGTTTCATGCTTCCTTAAGCGAGGAGGAACAGAGACGCCAGGGGGCCAGGTGTATGGACTGCGGTGTGCCCTTCTGTCAGTCAGGCATGATGATTGGAGGGATGGTCAGCGGATGCCCCCTGCACAATCTGGTGCCTGAATGGAATGACCTGGTGTATACCGGCAACTGGAAACAGGCATACAACCGGCTTAAAAAAACCAACAGCTTCCCGGAGTTCACCTCCAGGGTATGTCCGGCACCCTGCGAAGCGGCCTGCACCTGTAGTCTGTACGGAGATGCAGTGACCATAAAAGAAAATGAGAGAGCCATCATTGAAAAAGCATACAGCAGCGGATATGCCCTCCCTAATCCGCCCTCCATCCGCACCGGAAAAAAGGTGGCGGTTATCGGATCCGGTCCTGCGGGGCTGGCAGCTGCGGACCAGCTGAACAAACGGGGGCACAGCGTCACAGTATTTGAGCGGAATGACCGTGTGGGCGGCCTGCTGATGTACGGCATACCCAATATGAAGCTGGAAAAATGGGTGATTGAGCGCAAGGTGGATGTGATGAAGAAGGAGGGAATCACCTTTGTGACGGGAGCGGATGTGGGCAGGAATTACCGGGCCGGCAAAATCAGGAAGGAATTTGACCGCATCATCCTGGCCTGTGGGGCCTCCAACCCAAGGGATATCGACGTGCCGGGCAGGGACAGCGCAGGCATATACTTTGCGGTGGATTTTCTGAAAGCCACCACAAAGAGCCTCCTGGATTCCGGACTGGAGGACGGAAGTTTCATATCGGCAAAGGATAAACATGTGCTGATAATCGGAGGCGGAGACACTGGAAATGATTGTGCAGGCACATCCATCCGGCACGGCTGCGTCTCAGTCACCCAGCTGGAGATGATGCCCAAGCCTCCCGCAGAGCGGGCGGAGAACAACACCTGGCCGGAATGGCCCAGAATCCTCAAAACAGATTACGGCCAGGAGGAAGCCATAAGCATATTCGGTTCAGACCCAAGGCAGTACCAGACCACTGTAAAGGAATTCATAAAAGACGGGGAAGGCAAGGTGTGCAAAGCCATAATCACAAACCTGGTTCCCCAAAAAGACGAGGAAACAGGCCGCACCATCATGGCAGCTGTGGAAGGCAGCGAGCGTGAAATTCCTGCCGATCTGGTGCTCATAGCCGCCGGCTTCACAGGAGCCCAGGCCTACGTGGCAGACGCCTTCGGCATAGACCTGGACGCCAGGACAAATGCAGCCACAGAACCCGGCACCTACCGCACCAGCGCAGACCAGATATTCACAGCCGGCGACATGCACAGAGGCCAGTCCCTGGTGGTATGGGCCATACAAGAAGGCCGTGAAGCCGCCAAAGCCGTAGACCGAGATATGATGGGGTATACAAACCTGGCCTAGCTACAAGCAGTGCGCATAGAGACACGGAAGGCCGGGAGGGCAAGCTCGCTTACCCTCCCGGCCTTCCGTGTCTCTATGCATACGGCGCCAGCCGTCCATCTTGAAGGAGCGCAGCGGATTCAAGATGGCAGCACTGCGAACTCACGGAACCGCCAAGAGCCGCTCAAGAGCCGCCAAAGCTGACGGACAGAGAGATATCATAAAAAATAGAATCATAAAGCATAGAATCAAAAAGCAAGCACACAATCATAAAACACACAATCATAAAGACAACACATGGACACAATAGCCATAACAATAGCAGATGAATCCACTTGACAGATTCAACATTAAAAATTAGAGTGGAAGGAACAAGAATATTCATAGTAGGCTGATAAAGCGCACCCGACAAACAGAATTTATGGAGGTAAATTGATGAAAAAGATATTAAGTTTTCTTATTGCTGGTATTATGGCATGTTCTGCAGCCGGTTGTTCCCAAAAAAATGCAAATCCGATTAGCTTACCAGAGGAAAGCACCATACAGTCAATTGATATAACGGTTGGAGAAGAAACGGAAGAATATTCTGACAGTGAGTGGATAAGCCAATGTATATCGTCTATGAACAATGCACAAGCAACAGCGAAAGAATCCGTACAGGATATACCACAAGTTGATGAGTATATAAAAATTGATATAAATACAGAAGGCGCAAAAAGCACACTGTTTGTCTATTTAGAAAAAAATGATTATTACATTGAACAGCCCTATCAGGGCATTTACAAGACAGACTCAGCATTTTATCAGACAATAACAGGGAATCATTAATCTCCAGACTACCCAACTATTTAAGGGCATCTTATTGGTAAACAGTGTCTTTGGCGGAAAAGGGGAACGAAAAGGCAAACAGAGAATACGAACAGAAGATACGAACAGAAAAGGCGGCGAACGAAAAAATACATTACAGAATAGGAGAACAGGAATGAAAAACACAGATAAAGATTATTTTGAACGCTTTTCCTTTGGCGATAGCCCCGAAATGGCAGACGAACTTTTAGCCCTGGTACTTGCCGGAAAGAAAACGGCAACAGTTTCGGTTATATTGGAGGATGAGCAGGCGCCAAGCGTTGGTGATTTATCACTGGTACTTGACGGTCTAAGCACTCCGGCTTGTGTGATTAAGACGGTGCATGTTGAAACCGTCAAGTTTTGCGACCTGACTTGGGATATGGTAAAACTTGAGGGTGAGGACGAAAACTTTGAACAATGGAAATCGGGCAATATACGCTATTGGACACGGGACGCTGCCAAGCGCGGTTATACTTTTACCGATCAAACACCTATTACGTTTGAACGCTTTGAGGTTGTGGAGGTGCTGTAACAAATAACATATAGTCGATATTATGACACTATGAAAATAAACAGAGATATGTTAAAGTAAATCAATCAGAACATATCAAATTATATCAGAGAATATCAGAATATATCGGAACATATCAGAACATACCCCCGCACCCCCGCAAAAAACTCAGTAAAAAAATCACCACAGTTTCTATTTGACGTCAATAGTCAAAAACTGTATAATTGAGTAAGAATTTGGAAACCTGTGGTATAACCCAGGGCAGGAGAAGGTTATGATTGCATTAAAAGTAGAGGATGTAAAGACATTTACATCCAAACTGTTCCTGAAGGAAGACTTTGACAGCTTCCTGGTTAAGGAAGTGAACATTGTTACCTACAACAATTTTTCCATCGACGGACACATCAGACAGGGATATTATACAGATGAAGAGCTGGAGGCGAACCAGATTGAATCCTTTTCCTCCTGGAAAGTGCTTCGCCCCGTATGCTTTTCGCTGATAAAAGGAAAAAAGCTGCCGGGGAGCTTCCATATTGTCCTGCTGCTTCCTCCTTCGGACACGGAAAAATTCGCTTTTGCTTCCGGAAGCGGGATAAGCAGTGAGCAGATACAGGGACTTTATCTGAATATCCGTTACGAAGACGGAGCATTATATTGTGTGACGGGAACTTCACTGAACCTTTTTACCATGGACAAGATCCTGGAAAATGAGTGGGATAAGGCAGTGGAAAAGTTCATGCGTTCCCATGAGATAGTATGTACCTAACGTACCCGCAGACCCAATAACGGTACTGTGCTGCGTAAGCCCCGCTTTATAAAGAGGGATTTACGCAATACAGTACCTATATTTAGTATGTCCCAGGAGAAGGGGGAGGATAACATATGGATAAAATGG
>PPYE01208233.1_pt1 | contig 13326 bp, 10 predicted proteins | sample 1559881 | NCBI WGS metagenome assembly PPYE01 (sample SAMN08240022, study PRJNA423297) | Human gut metagenome, whole genome shotgun sequencing project.
ATGACCGCGAGCGGGCGGTGGGTGTCGTCGTAGAGCACATAGTCGGCATAGCCGACCCCGCCCTTGTTCGGCATACCGGGCAGCTCTACCTCGTTGAGCCAATTCTTGCCCTCGACCCAGCCGGCATCTGTGAGCATGGCGTCTATGTAGAGCTTGCGGGTCTTGTACTCGGAGAGGTCAAGCGGCTTGGGCGTGTAGTTCTCCCGCTGGGCCTCGCGGCGGGCGGTGAGCTCGGCGCGCAGGGCGGCGTTCTCCTCCATGAGTGCGGCGAGCTCCGGCGCGGGAGGGGACTCCCTAGCAGGGGAGCCCCTTCGCCCGCCCTTTCCGGCAGCGCAGGATCGAAGCAGCCGGGCGTGTAGTCCGCGCCGTAGCAGCAGGCTATGAAGTCCATGAAGTACCAGAGGTTCTCGAGGCAGAGCAGCGCCTGGGCCTGGCTCAGCTTCTTGCCCGTGTGCGCGGCGATGTTGCCGGTCTGGCGTATGTACTTGAGCCTCCGCCACAGGTCGTCGCCCACGATGTCCCGAAAGTCCCCGGCGTCCACGAGGCTTGCGAGCCTGTCGTCATAGGGCATGACCAACGCGCCGTCCACGGAGTACATCCACTTGACGGCAGCCTCCAACGCCCTGCGGCAGTTCATAACACACGCCCCGGGGTCGATGTTATATATCTTTTCCGCCGCCACCGCCGAGTTCACAAAGGAGCCAAACTGCGGGTCGGAGAGGAGGAAGTCGAAGTTGGTCATATTAATCCACCTCTTAATAATACAAAGATAGCCTTATTCAGGCTTATTCTTTGCAATAATTATGGGAGTGGTAAACAAATCATCATTAGAAAAATTATAATCAATGTGAATTTCCTTTGCCATTAGTTTAAGCAAGGTCAAAAGCTTACTAATGACGTGCTGATTTTCCTCTGGAGTCCTTACGCCTACCATAAAAAGTTTACGGAAATTTTCAAATGCCTCTAACACCTTTGGGCTATCGTTGTAGGCTACAAACACCTGATTGATTGCTACTTGGAAATTGCCTGTACTTTCCACGGAATCAACCAAGTCTCCCCGAAATGCAATTAAATCTTGAAACACCCTCTTTTTATATTCTAATAAAGACTTTTTATTTTCAAAATACCGTGTGATTAACACTGTAATCAGTGATGCAAAAAGCCCACTAAATAACGAGAGGGCCACTGCCTGAAAAATTTCCATTTTCTCACCTCACCCAAAATACTCCTGCATTAGCGCTTTTTTCAATATTTCTAGTTTATCAAGACTCTGCTGAATCGTCAATTTTGATTTCTCTGCCAGTGTAACAAAATCAGCAAAATCATTTTGCAAGTTAACAGGCGGCAAAGGAGTTTTAAACCCAGCTACTTCTGTACGATTTACTTTGGGCAAGTTCGTTCTATTGCAAAACTGCAAAATATAATCTAAGAAAAATTGTGAACGCATATCATAAGCAAGGAATACTCGATTACATTTTCCTTCAATAGGCAGTATGGGATATGCATCCGCTGAACAAACTCCCTCAAAGTCAGGAAGCGCAACTTTATTAAGGTTCGGACGGATTTTGCTATAAATAATATGCTTTGGAGTAAACACATACTTTCCGCTTATTACACCATCTTCTGCTACGGTTCTATATCCCTTTAGGGCCCCAGTTTCTTTCTCAATGCTGTCTATTCCAATATGCGGATAATTTGCATATTTCTCATAATCAGTCGTCATGTTCCCATCAATAATGGCGATTTCATCAAATGAGACGACAGGCCACTTCTTTGTGTTGAGCTTAAAATCCCCAAACATCTCCACGAACCGGGCCTTTACCAGCTCGTCCAGCTTGTCCAGCTGCGCCCGGCGCTTGACGATGAGGTCGCTGACCTTGTCCAGCACGGCGGCAATGCGGCGCTGTTCGTCGAGAGATGGGAGGGGAAGTTCTTCGTTTAAATAAGATTTTAATTGAAGGTTACGAATGCCTGTGGTTTTATTTTGCAACAAATCTGTTTTTCCTGAATAATGAAGATACCACATGAAATAAAAGACATAGCGGGGATACCCAACCACCTGGTTTGCTCGCATTGTTTGTGTGAAATTATTACACAGGTATATGTCGTTTTCTATTGACTCATCACAAAACACCACACGCCCAACGGGTGTCTTCTCTGTTCCACCTGATTTTTCAAGGATAATATCTCCATAGTGCAACCTTTTGCTTTGAACCTTAGATTTGTTGATGCTGCGCATCACAACATTTTTAAAGTCAATTTCTCCAGAGGAAGTGAAATTTGTAGTCCGAAGTACTTTTGCGCCAGGTTCATTTTCTGAGCATTCATTGCCCCACTCACCTGTAATCTGTCGTTCAAAAACATCCCCCAATTTCACCTTCATATCATCCCCTCCAGTTCCTTCAAACCCTGGGCGATCTTCTGCTCGAGCGCGTTGAGCTCGGAGAGGATCTCACTGGTGGGCGGGTACTCGACAGGCTTATACTCCACCTGCTTATACTTATTGATGCTCAGGTCATAGCCGTTGTCCACTATCTCCTGTTTGGGGACGAGGAAGGACTGCTCTGTGCGCTTGCGCTCGCATTCGGCCTCGCGGGCGTGGAAGCGGGCGACGATGTCGGGTATATCGTTCTCCTTTACCGCGCTGCGCTTGTCGTCCAGCGAAAAGCCGTCAGCCTTCATGTCGTAGAACCACACCTCGTCCGTGCCGCCGTGGCCGGTCTTCGTGAACACCAGCACCGCCGTTGAGACCCCGGCATAGGGTTTGAACACGCCGCTGGGCATGGAGATGACAGCCTCGAGCCTGTTGTTCTCCACAATCTCCCGGCGGATATCCTTATGTGCCTTAGATGAGCCGAACAGCACGCCGTCAGGGACTATGCACGCGCAGCGACCGCCCACTTTGAGCATCTTTAGAAACAGTGCCAGAAACAGCAGCTCGGTCTTTTTCGTCTTGCAGAGCTTCAGCAGGTCGGTGGACACGATGTCGGCGTCCAGGCTGCCTTTGAAAGGCGGATTCGCCAGTATGAGGCTATACTTGTCCCGGTCCGGGTTCTGGTCGCTCAGGCTGTCGCGGTACTCTATGAAGGGATTGTCTATGCCGTGGGTCATCATGTTCATGGCTCCGATGCGCAGCATGGTGCGGTCCATGTCGAAGCCGTGGAACATATGGTTCATGTAGTGCTCTTTCTTTTCGCGGCTGAAGAATATCTCCTCCCTGCGCCGCTCCTTGAGATACTCGCCGGCGGAGACAAGGAAGCCCGCGGTGCCGCAGGCCGGGTCGCAGATCACGTCGTCAGCCTTCGGGTCGGTGAGCTCCACCATCATGCGGATAATGTGACGTGGCGTGCGGAACTGGCCGTTTACGCCCGCCGTGGCGATCTTGGAAAGGAGATACTCGTATATGTCGCCGCGCACGTCGGCGCTGTGGGCCTGCTCCATCTGGGCATATATCTCGTCCATCGCCGTGACGATCTTCTCGAGCATGAGCGGCGTGGGGATCTTGAAGATGGCGTCGCCCATGTACTTGGCATAGGCGCTGTCCTTATCCGAATGCAGCCCCTTGATGAACGGGAACACCTGTTCCTGCACCACGGTGTACATTTTCCCTGCAGGGAAGTCGTGAAACCGCGACCATTTGAGCTGTTCCCCAGCCACCATGCGCTCTCCAATGCGCACTTCGCCTGTGAAGATACTCTCGTAAGGCAGGCCGAGCATGGCGCTCTCCTTGGCGCGGAGGTTGTCCGTCTCGTCCAGGTCGTGGATGAACATCAGATAGGTCATCTGTTCCACCACGTCCAGCGGATTCGTTATGCCGCCGGTCCAGAAGGTCTCCCAGAGGCGGTCTATCTTGTTTCTAAGTTCGCCGGTCAGCATATCATTCTCTCTCCCTGTTCCAAGTGTAGGCGGTGTAGCGCCCGCCGCTGAGTTTCAGTATCTCCCCGCTCTTTTGCAGCTCCGCCAGTGTGCGCGTAATGGTCATTTCGCTTATATCGGGGCATTGCTCTTTTATTTGCACCTTGGTTATCCTGCCGAGCGTGCCTTTGACGATCTCGCGTATGCGTTCGGGTTTGCTCATGCCGCTCGTGGCCATTGTCTGCACACGGCTGGAGAACTCCCGATAGGCCGCCGCGACGATGCCAAGCATGTAGCGCACAAAGGGAACGTAGTCATTTGCCGCGTCGTGCCAGTTTACGGAGCTCTCGCGCAGGGTCTCGTAATAGGTCTCTTTGCTGTTCTCGATGAGCTTTTCCAGGCTTATATACTTGCCCACGATATACCCCGCGCGGTAGAGCAGCAGTAGGGTGAGCAGGCGGCTCATGCGCCCGTTCCCGTCGTTGAACGGGTGTATGCACAGAAAGTCCAGGATGAACATAGGAATCAGCAAAAGCGGGTCCATTTCTCCGCAGGATAACGCCTCCTCGTAGGCCAGGCAGAGCCTTTCCATAGCTTCCGAGGTCTCCCAGGCGGGGACCGGCTGAAAGCGCACTGCCTTGCTGCCGTCGGCATCGGTTTCCGCGATGACGTTATCCGACGATTTGTAACTCCCGCCGTAGGACATACCGCTGAACTTATAAAGGTCTCGGTGCAGCTGCAGGATCATGGATGATTTCGGCGGGATATAGTCGAAGTTCATGTGGATGGAGGACAGCACGTCGCGGTATCCGGCGATTTCCTGCTCGTTCCTGTTGCGAGGAGTGGTCTTGTCCTGCAGAAGCTTCTTCAAACGCTCATCAGAGGTGTATATCCCCTCTATTTTGTTTGAGGCTTCTGTACTCTGCACCTTGGCGATATCCACCAGTTTGGTAAGGACATCAGCCTTGGCCTCTATGAACAGAGCCTGCTCGCCCTTGTATTCGTGGATGCTGGTCAGCAGCGCCACGATATCCGGCTTTAGAAGCTGCTCGTAGCTTTTTGAGAAGTCATAGATACGCATAGTTGCTCCTTGTTGGGATCAATTATATCATTTTAGCCTTTATGATATAATTGAGTATATAGTTTCAATCTAATCACGTCAAGGTTTAATTATATCATTTTTGCAGAAATGATATAATTAAACACAAGAAACGGCTCTTATGCGCCGTCCCCTGTGAGTTTCTTGTGTTGGCAATATGCCCTAGCTATGGTATAATTTGTGTACTATTGCGTTTTAGAGAGGGCATAAAGATGGGCGATTTTGAAAACAGGATTCTGCAGATAATTGGCAGTTACCCCAAAGGCATCAAGGCGAAAGATATTGCCCAGCTCATGGGCTGCGACAGGAAGGACGTCAACTCGGCTCTCTACGGCGTCCTGAAGGGACGCTGCTATCAGGACTCGGCTTACTGCTGGCATCTGAATTCCAAGGGAAACGGCAGCGGGACGGAAAAACCCACTATTACCACTACTCCTGACAAGCGCCTCTCTGACCTTTGCAGATATTATTTGAACTGTCTGAGCCTTGAGGAGAGCAGCGGAATTTCAGCCTTTCTGAAATCTAAATTTTCGCTTAACTACGCAGAGTTGCCCAGCCTTACCGTGGATAGCTCGGATGAAACGATCGCCAAACTTATTGCTAAAGTGTCCGCCGACAAAAAGCTGTCCGCAAATCTCGGATATCCTGTGCTGATAGAAAAGATACACTCCTCAAAAACGAATCAGGACTACATGCTGATAGCACCTGTTTTCCTGTTCACGGTCGAAATATCCGGCGGCGCCGTTTCCGTGGCTTCTGTTCCGCACGTCAACATGGAAGTTATAAAGAAGTACTCCTCGCGCGACATCAACAGCCAGGTCTACGACCTCGTCGAGCTTGAAAACGAGCTCGGCCTGAATTCACCTGAGGCTGAGATTGAGCCGGACGAACTGGCCGCCAGGCTCCAGTCTATACGCGACTGGCAGTGGCGGGAGACGCTCGACCCGGACAAAATAAACCGCACGCCGCCGGTGTCTGAGATCGCTGAGGAGGGAATATACAACCGGGCTATCTTCATCGTGACCGAGAGGTCGCCTTACACTGTCGGGCTCGAATCGGAGCTGTCACAACTGGCAGGGCTGGATGAGAACTCTTACAAAAACACGGCCCTTTACGATTGGATACATTTCACGGCTTCGTCAGATGAAAAAGGCCTGGTCGATGATGCCCCGCTGCTGGAAGTCCTACCCATGAACTCGGAACAGGAACTGGCTATAAAACGCGCCATGAGCAGCCGCCTCACCATCGTGACCGGCCCTCCAGGCACAGGAAAGTCGCAGGTCGTCACGAATCTGCTGGTCAATTCCGCCTGGGCGGGCAAGAGCGTCCTGTTTACCAGCAAAAATAACAAGGCGGTGGACGTAGTTGACTCGCGTGTGAACGCCCTGGGCAGCCGCCCTATTATGCTTAGAATAGGCGGGAACCAGTATGCACACCATCTGGCGGAATTGATCGAAGACCTGCTTTCATATTCCGCGGACCAGACGGATAGGCAGGAGTACGAGCGCTATAAGGCCCTGTACGGCGAAAAGATTGGAGCCTATAATGAACTGAAAAAGAAAAAGGACGCCGTCGTTGCGCTGAGAAATCGGGCAGACCACATGGAGCAGAAAGCCTGTGAGCTACGCGGCGCATGGGAAAAGTGGTTCAGCTCTGTCACCGAAAACGAGGCAGACAGCGTGGAAGCGGCGTTCAATAGCTACTGCGCGGCATACGACAGGTGGCACAGGTCAAAAAACTCGTTTTTCGGCAGGCTTTTCTGGTTTGCGACCGGCAGCCGGAAAACGGCGGAGCTCGTGAGCTGTTCAGAGGCCCTTGGCAAATGGCTGCTGAAATATGAGCTGCGCACAGAAGCCTCCTCCGGGGAGATACCTGACCCCAGCGCGCACAAAAGGCTATGTGCAGAGGGTGAGCAGCTGATCTATGCCCTGAGGACGATAGCCGAATACCGAGAGGCCGTGCAGGAGCTGTTGGCTGAACCGCAGCTTGAAGACCTTGACAGAGCGTTGCTGAGAGTTAAATCCGAGCTGTCGGAAATAGCTTCAAAGCTGTGGAACAAGTGGCTCGTCACGCGCCCGCTGAATATTGACGCTGACAGCCGCAGGGAAATGAGCGAGTTTGTCGCCGCAATGCGCCTCGTTGAAAGCACGGATCTCTCCGACTATCCGAACTTGAACCGGCAGTTCAAAATGCTTCAACAGAAAATGGCTTCGTTCCTGCCCTGTTGGGCCGTAACTTCGCTGTCCGCAAAAGGGCGTGTGCCATTTCAGCCGGGTATATTTGACCTGGTTGTGATCGATGAGGCGAGCCAGTGCGACATAGCCTCCGCGCTGCCCATGCTCTACCGTGCCAAGCGGGCGGTAATAATTGGAGACCCAAAGCAGTTGAGCCACATCAGTACGCTTTCAAAAAAGCAGGATCTGAGCCTTCTCCAGAAATACTGTGTGAGCATGGGCTGGTCATACTCGGCAAACTCCCTGTATGCAATGGCAAGCGGCCTGACAAGCCCGGACCAGATCGTCCAACTGCGCGACCACCACAGGAGCTTTGGGGATATTATCGAGTTTTCGAACGCAGAGTTTTATGACGGCAGGCTGAGGGTGGCGACGAACTACGACCGGCTCAGGTGCCCGAGGAACGTCGAGGCTGGCATCCGCTGGGTGAATGTCGTTGGAAAGACGACGCGCCCGCCCGCAGGGGGAGCATATAATGACGCCGAGGCTGCCGCTATCGTCAAGGAGATCCGGCGGCTCGTGACCGACAACGGCTATACCGGAACTGTCGGCGTCGTCACCCCGTTCAGGGCCCAGGCAGAGCGCATACGCGCGGCGATAGAACGGAGCCCCGAGCTTGTGAGCGCCCTTGCGAAGAACGATTTTCTGGTGGACACCGTCCACAAATTCCAGGGCGACGAGCGGGACCTGATGTTTTTCTCGCCGGTCATCTCGCATGGCACGCCGCAGGGCGCACTTGGTTTCCTGAAGAATACGGGCAATCTGTTCAACGTAGCAATTACAAGAGCACGGGCAGTTCTTGTGGTCGTTGGAGACTTCAGCTATTGCCTCAAATGTGCTGTTCCATATATGGAGCATTTTGCAAACTACGTCGGCAGCATCATGCTGCGACAGGAGAAAGAGACTAAGCGGGCGCTGGAGTACCCGGCGGACAGGCTGTATCCCAAGGTTTCCAACCCAGAGCAGGTGTCCGATTGGGAGCGGCTGTTCTATACAGCCCTCTTCGACGCCGGCATCAGGACGATTCCGCAGTACCCGGTCGAAAAATACAAGCTGGACCTTGCCATCATAGACGGCGGGAGCATGCTGGACATTGAAGTGGACGGGGAGATGTACCACAAGGACTGGAACGGCGAGCTGTGTTACCGAGATCAGCTGCGCAATCAGCGCCTGTTCGAGCTCGGCTGGGATGTGAAGCGGTTCTGGGTGTACCAGATAAGGGACGACCTGCAGGGCTGCATCGAACAGGTGCGGCGCTGGTGTGATAAATAAAGGAGCGTGACCATGGACATTGAACGAGCGAAAGAGCTGATATCCGTCCTCGCCGATGGAGTCGACCCGCTTACGGGCGAGGTGCTGGAAGACGATCACCTGTGCAACAAACCCGAGATAATAAGAGCCATGCACGTGGTGCTTGAAGAATTGAAAAAGAGGCCAAAAAAGAGGCCGGAAAATCTGCCTGAAAACGCCGGCAAGCCATGGACAAAGGACGATGATGAAGAGCTGTGCCGGATGTTTGATGACGGGCTGGATCGGGAATTCATATGTGACCACTTCAAACGAACGCCGGGAGGCATAGCATCGAGACTTGTGCGGCTTGGGAAGATCAAGGAACGGGACGAGTTTTGGAAAAGACAAGGCTGAGCAAAAACATGCAGACCAATATCATGAGCGAGCATCTGATTCTGGAGCGAAAAAGAGGGAAGACCGCAAAACGCGGCCTTCCCTCTTTGGTTCAGTTCTTGATCCTCCAGCACAATTTGCACATGCTCGAGCGAATCGTTGTAGATGAGCCAGTCCATTTCAGTGCGCATCGGCAGAGTTGTGTCAATGTCAAATCTGCACGATAACAGCTTTCTCATTTGTTCTCCTTTCCCCCGGCCCGCAAGCAGGGCCGGGCGTACCAGAATGCGTACCAGAACCAGGTTTGATTCTGGTATACCTATTATCACAAAATGTGCAGAAATTCTATTGTATTTTGCAAATACGTCTATTATGTATGATTATTTGTCCGGAAATTCTCAAAACGTGACTATGGGGTTCAAGAGGCCGCTGGTTCAAATCCAGTCACTCGGACCAAAAATCCGCTGTTTTCGTATGAAAACAGCGGATTTTCTCGTTAAAGCTAATCTTGGCTGGAACACAGGTATGGCGCGCCTTTGCAGGGGGCGCCCTTCTTTTTGTTTTCGGCAGTCAGATCTGCTTTGCGGCGCGTTTCCGTCAGTTATGCGTAGCTGCCCAACAGAAGTTTGGTTCTTGCCAGGTCCTCTGGTTCTCCATGTCTTGCCATGCCGCCTGTCTCCGACAGGCAGACATAAGGCCTGCCCGCCCTCTCAAAAACCTCATCCAGCTTCTGCATATAGCCGCCCTTGAAAAACGCGCACTTGGCCGGGTCGTAATGCTTGTAGTCCTTCGTGAACGCCAGCGCTATCGCCCGGCAGCCGCCCATGCAGCACCGCCAGTACTGGCAGTTCCGGCAGGGCTCGTTCTCCTCGCGTATGTCCGATACCGGCATAGTCACGAGTTCGAGGTATTTGCCGCCCGAGAGCAGCTCGTGCAGCAGCGTCGTCTTCACGTTTCCAAAGCTGATCCCCATGTTGGCAAAGGTACCCGAGGTCTGGTTGCAGGGGTAGACCTCCCCGGTATACGACACAGCAACGGTGCCCCGCGCGCCCCTGCACGCCGGTATGCCATCGCGGTACTTCCCGCAGTCCGACTGCACTGGGTGGAAATAGTAGTCCCCACGCCCCGGCCGGTAATGCGCGAACTGCCACACGTCCACGCTGATATTAAAACCGCTCCCGAGGCACCGCTCTATGAGTTTCGTCATCTCGTCGTAATACTCGACTATTCCCAGAGTGGCGTTGCCGCCGTTCTTCCTCCAGCGCGGGGTCTCCGTCGTGCGGATAATGCGTATCTCCTCCACGCCCATGCCGTCCAACATGGCAACGGTGTCGTACATGACGTCCAGGTTGCCCCGGTGCACGTTCGTCTGACTGCGGACACGGAAGCCCTTCTCCTTGGCCAGCTTCATGGCCCGAAGCGCCTTCTCCTCCGCGTGCGGAACGCCCCGGAGCCAGTCGTGATGGCCAATGCCGTCAAAACTTATCTTGATCTCCGTGTCCATGTCCAGGCGCTTCAACTCGTCCAGGAAGTCGGCCGTGAGGAAGCTGCCGTTTGTATTTAGTTCGGTGAGGTACATCCCGCGCCTGTAAATCTCGCGCACAATGTCCCTAAATCTCGGGTGCAGCATTGGCTCGCCGCCCGTGAGCGTCACGCTCTGTATGCCGCAGCTTTCACACTCGTCCAGAAATGCGACGCATTCTTCCCATGAGAATTCGCCCATCATTGGGTCGTTGTCCGCCGCCATAAAGCAGTGTTTGCAGTTGAAGTTGCACTTGCCCGTGACCGCCCAGTTTACGCTTGGGAAATAGCGGTTATCACAGCGTCTCGGTTTAGACCACTCGCTCCAGGTCTCGCCCTCCTGCGCCTCGCGCACAAAGCCCGCCCGCTCAAGCTGTCCGAGCAGAGGCGTCTTGTCCATCTCCCGTCGGCCGTCGCACTGCGACAGCAGTTCGAACTGCTCCCGGCTCAGCTTCTGTGCGTACTGGTAGCCGCGCACATAGTAGGCGTACGGCACCAGCTTCCAGGAACGCAGGGCCACATTCTCATTCAGAACGCACCGCATCCTCTGAACGCCCTTGTCCGCGCACTCAGCCGCAGACATTCATGATAGTAGCTACCAGTCCCGCAGACGGCGGGACAGATGTCGAGTTCTTGGCATCCTCAACCGTGCCGCAGCCGCCGCCGGCCACGGCGTCCAGTTCGTCGTCGCTGAGCTCGCCCTCGGCGCTCTGCCTGGCCTTAAGGAACTCCGCGGCCTCCTCCGCCGTAGCATCGCAGCCCTGGGCCTTCAGAAACTCGGCCAGCTTATTCTCTTTCGCCGCCGCGGCAAACGCCGCCTTCAGCTCTTCATTTGCAACGACCTCGTAATACAGTTCGTCCACCGTCTTCATGAGTATACCTCCTAAAACAATATCTGATGCAGCATACTGGGGTATGCGTATCTTATGAGTTCATAGCCCATCCCCGCGGCGCCATATAAGAGATCCGGGCAGGCGACCTGGCGGAAGGCTGCGGGCAGGTATCTGTATCCGCCCTCCGCGTCCTTGCGCCGCTTCATGAAGGCCAACAGCCGGCCTGCGTGCTGGCGGCAGTCCGGCAGCGTCAGCAGAAAGTCCACTGCCGAGAGGTTGCCGCAGCAGAGGTGATCGCGGAAGAGCGGCTCGCGCCCAATGCAACAGCTCCTGGCTCGTTCCAGGTCCTCGTCCAGTTGCGGGGAACAAAGCCCGTTTCGTCTGCAGCACAGCAGCGCCTGACCGATGCCGGGCGCGCCCGAGCACAGTCCGTGCATGGCCTTGGAAACCACAGGCGAGCTTCTCAGATCCGGCCAGGTACCCAGCTTTTCCGAGTATATCCCGTGTTCAAACGCCAGCGCGGCCTCCGCCGCCTTGCGGCATTGCCCGTCGTCCAGTATCCGTGCCGCGCCTGACAGAGCCGCGGCTATGCCCGCCATGCCGTGACCCGCTCCGCTTATCGGCCGTTTCTTATCCAGGGTGTCCCAGAGCAGCTGGCCCTTGTACTTCAGCGTCCGGCCTCCGAGCAGCCGCTCCGCCGTCCGCCTTATATTCAAAAGCACCTGCTCTGAGCCCGTCGCGTCATGCGCCCGGCACAGCTCCAGCAGCAGCCCTGCCGCCCCGGAGTAGACGTCCAGGCAGTGCGCGTTCTCGATATCCACCTTCCTGAGCTGTGCGAGCAGCCGCCGCTTGAGCTCGTCTGCCCGGCCGCTGCCCAGGCCGCGTTCCATGATATCCAGCGCCCGGAGAGCTCCCGCAAGGCCGTCGGACATCCCGGTCTGCAGCGCATTCTCTGGTATGTATGCCGCTTCTTCCAGCAGCCTGGCCGCGGTCTCGAGCTGCTGTAGGCAGATATCCGCCAGCTCCGCGGCTCTTCCGGCCGTCTCGCCGCCGAGGGCGTGCACTGCAGCGAAAAACGCTCCCATGCCCGCCGTACCCCGGCAGAAAACCGGCTTTGCAGGCACAAGATTCATCCCCCGTTCCGACATGACCAGCCACGACGCCTTCCCTCCGGGTCCTGTCAGCAGCATATCGTCCAGCTGCCGGAAGAGTTCCAGCGCCTCCGCCTCTGCCTGTTCCCGGCTCATCGGCTCAATGCCCGAAATTTCCGGAGCGGCCTCCTGCCGCAGCTGCGCGGGTATCACCGCCCGGGCGATCCCCTGTTTCAGCAGACCCAGCTCGAAGTGCTTCTCCGCCGGGGACAGCCTGCCTATGCGCTCCTGCGCATTCTCCACCGCGCTCAGGCGGAAAAAGTCCTCCGCCACCACACGGCCGCTGCCGTCCATGAGCGCGTGGCCGCCGCCCTTGGCACTGAAATAGGGGATGTCGCCCTCGAGCAGGCATTCCCCCTCCCAGCGGGCGATGGGCAGAAGCTGCTCCGCTCCGCGCTGCCGGAACGCCGATTCCAAACGCCGGAGCTCCGCCGCCCGACGTTCCTCCGAGCGCAGCGCAGGGGCGCTGTATAGTCCGGACAGCAGTCTCGCATAGATATCCGTATTCCTTATGAGATTTCTGACCGTGACGTCCGAAAAGCCCTCTATGTCCCGTAGCAGCCGGCCTCTAAGCCGGATGCAGCGGTCATAGCCCTCGGAAAAGCCCTCCAGGAACACCTTTTCAAAGCCCTCCACCGTGAGCTTTTTCCCATTTAGCACTGGTTCGCAGTGCGTCCTGTCGGAGTCGTCCAGCAGCACGCTCAGCTCCCGGCCGCCAGACCGCTGCGGCAGCAGGCTGCTGGGTATAAGCGAGCGGTTCGCATCGTAGAGAAAGCCCCCCTCCTCCGTCGCCAGCTCTGGAAACGCCCGCTTATCATCAAAGACCCGCGGTACCGGCGAGAGCACCGTCTCGATATCCACCAGCACAGGGAATCCCCCGCTGCATATCCAGTTTTCCGAATGCAGGTCGCTGCCGCCCAGGGCCTGCATCAGCGCGCAGGCCCCGCCGAAGCGGCGGTAAAACAGCTCCGTCTCGGCCGCGGATCCGACCTCGTCCGGCCCAACATATT
>PPYE01257436.1_pt1 | contig 13325 bp, 8 predicted proteins | sample 1559881 | NCBI WGS metagenome assembly PPYE01 (sample SAMN08240022, study PRJNA423297) | Human gut metagenome, whole genome shotgun sequencing project.
GAAGTATTCCCTGGAATATTACCGCAGCCTGGGGATGGCCCACAGGGAAAAAGACGGGAAGCAGTATTTTGTGGTGATTCTGATGCGGTGAGCGTAAGGATTTTGCGGAGGAATATTGAAGCAAATTGCCGGAGCGGAAATACCGCAGCAGAATTGCGCGGTACAGGGTATAAGGCCTGCAGGGCACAGCCGCAATGGCGGCAGCATAAGGAGCATGGGAGTATGGGACAGAAGCTGTTTGGCAGAATCAAGGACAGAATGCACAGGGTAAAAGGCCGGGAGCCGCAGGAGGGGGATAAGTTTTCCTTCCGTATGGCCCGGTTTATCATACATAAAAAAGGCTGGATTGAGAGCGTATTTGTGGCAGGGTGTGTTTTCTCCCTGATAGCGATGCTTTTTGTAAATGTAAATTATGACCTGACGGAGTACCTGCCTGCATCGGCCAGATCCTGTATCGGACTGGACCTGATGGAGGATGAATTCGGTTATCCGGGCACTGCCAGGCTTATGATTAAGGATGTGAGCCTGTATGAGGCGAAGCAGTACAAGGATAAGCTGGAAGCAGTGGACGGGGTGGACCAGATTCTCTGGTGCGACAGTACGGTAAATATCTATTCAGGCGAGGATTTTATACGCCAGAAGGATATTGAGGACTACTACAAGGACAGATGTGCTGTTATGGACATCACCTTTGACCAGGGGGATACGGCAAAGAAGACATCCCAGGCCATTGACGAGATGAAAGCTATTACAGGGGATAAGGGATATTATGTGGGAATGGCTGTACAGAACAAATCCCTGACGGAAAATGTGGAGAGCGAGATGAACCTCATTCTTACGGTTGCCGTCATTATGATATTTGCGGTGCTGTGCATCAGTACCACCGCCTGGTCGGAACCATTCCTTTTTCTGCTGGTTATGGGTGTGGCTATTTTGCTGAACCGGGGCACCAATATTTTTATCGGGACAGTCTCGTTCCTCACCAATAATGTGGCTATGGTGCTGCAGCTGGCCACCTCCATGGACTACTCTATTTTCCTGCTGGATGCATTTTCCAGGGAAAAGCAGAAGGGGCTCTCGGAAGAACAGGCCATGATCAATGCCATTGACGCTGCTATCAACTCCATATTTGCCAGCAGCCTGACCACGGTGGTGGGCTTTCTGGCATTGGTATCCATGAAGTTTACCATTGGATTTGATATGGGACTGGTGCTGGCAAAGGGAATTGTGTTCAGCGTTATAACTGTGCTGTTCTTCATGCCGGCTATGATTCTCAAATTTTCCAGGTGGAATGATAAGACCAGGCACCGTCCCTTCCTGCCCTCCTTCCGGAAATTCAGCGAATGGGTCTACAGGGTGCGTTACGCCTCCCTTATCATTATGCTGATTCTGGCGCCGCCCGCTTATGTGGCCCAGGGAATGAATGATTTCCTGTACGGCAACAGCGCGGTGGGAGCCAGCGAGGGAACCCAGGTCTATGCGGATGACCAGGTAATCTCCCGGGAATTTGGAAGAAGCAATATGATGCTGGCCATGTATCCCAATACTTCGGCTGTAACGGAGAAAGAGATGTCAGATGAGATAGAGGATCTTCCCTATGTGAAAAGTGTGACGTCCATGTCCAATACCCTTCCGGAGGGAATACCCGAGGAGTTCCTACCATATTCCGTTACCAGTGAGCTCCACACAAAGGATTACTGCAGGATGCTTATTTACATACGGACCAAGACAGAGAGCGACCAGGCATTTAAGGGCGCGGATGAAATACGGGATATTCTGGAGCGGTATTATCCGGAGAATTCCTATCTGGTGGGGGAAACACCTTCCACACAGGATATCAAGACTACGATTACGGCGGATAATTCCAGGGTTAACTTGTTATCCATGCTGGGTGTGTTCCTGGTGGTCATGTTCAGCTTCCGGTCCTTTGCCATACCTATGATTGTCATGGTGCCCATTGAGGCTGCGATTTTCCTCAATATGGCCATGCCTTACCTGGCAGGGGATACCATGGTGTTTATGGGGTACATCATAGTGAGCAGCATCCAGCTGGGAGCCACGGTGGATTATTCCATTCTGCTCACCAACAATTATGTGTCCTGCAGAAAGTCCCTGGAGAAGAAGGAAGCGTGTATCCAGGCACTGATGCTGTCCTGTCCCTCTATTTTTACTTCGGGAACCATTATCATATTGGCTGGATATATCATTCATTTCATATCGACCACAGCGGCTATAGGGGACCTGGGCCATTTGATTGGACGGGGGGCGCTGTTCAGCGTGATTCTGGTGCTGACTGTGCTGCCGGCCCTTCTGGTGCTCTTTGACCGTATTATTACCAGCAATGAATGGGACCGCCTGCAGAAGTATCTGAAACGGCGCCATGAAAAGCGCAAAGCCCTGATAAAGGCAGGAATAGGTACCATTGTCAACAAGGCGTCCGCATTGAAACGGACTGATTTAGAACCAGCGGAGGTGGAAAGCGATGAAAATGAAATATAAGAGAATCATGGCAGCGGGAATGGTCTTTGTCATGCTTTGCACCGGCACTGGCACCGCGCCTGTATACGGAGCACAGCCTTCTGTGGACGTGGATGAAACCATGTATGTGAACCTGGACTATTACGGCAGGGTGGATAAGATTAATGTGGTAAAGGGGGTGGGCCTCAACGGACAGACGGAATTTACGGATTACGGAACCTATGAAAATGTGATTAACATGTCTAACAGCATCGAACCTGTGCTGGGGGACGGAATGGTGACGTGGCAGCTTCCGGAGGACCAGAGGGGAAGATTTTATTATAAATGCGCTGTGGATAAAGGCATGATGGTATTGCCCTGGGACTTTGACGTATCTTACAAGCTGAACGGTGTACCCATGGACGGCGATAAGCTGGCAGGAGCTTCGGGGCTGATTGAGATCAATGTGAAGGCAGAGCCCAATGACAATGCCGGGGAGTATTACCGCAACAACATGATGCTTATGGTGGCTGTGCCCGTGGATATGAGCAAGTGCTACAGCGTGGAGGCTGAAGGGTCCCAGACCCAGAACCTGGGTGAAACCACAGCGGTGGTATTTACCGCCCTTCCCGGGGAGGACGGGGATTACACGGTGCGCATCGGCACGGACAGCTTTGAGACCATTGGCGTGATCATGGCCATGGTACCGGGTACGGTGGAGGATCTGGAACATATCAAGGACCTGAAGGAAGCCAAGGATACATGGCAGGATGCAGGGGATGAGCTTTACGACAGCCTGGAGCAGATGGCAAAGTCTGTGGAGAACATGCGGCAGGGAGTAAACCAGGTCCGCCAGGGTATGGACTCAGCGGAGAGCGCCAGACAGAAGTGGAGTAATTCCAAGGACAGCATACTGGCCGGAAATGACCAGACGCTGGCAGCGCTTACATCGGTGTCACAGCAGATGGACACCATGATTCCCCATTTGCAGACGGCCAAGGACTGTGCCGAGGTGGTTCACAGCAGCATGAATGACATTGTCAACACGCTGGGAGATATGCAGGACCCTTTGAGAAAGCTGCAGACCAGACTTAAGAACATAGAAAACAGCGCAGGCGGTATCAGCAGCGATTTGCCGGAACTCCAAAAGACCATGGAATCCATCATTGCGCTGGATACCCAGCTTCAGGCATCCCAGGACACACTGCTGACGTATCTCAGTCTGTATAAGAGTTCCAGTACCAAGGCCAGAAGGCTCTATGACGAGGAGCTGGATGAGGAAGAACTGGAAAACATGGAGGATGTGGATTACGGGACATCAAATAGCGGGAGCCATTCGTCATCCGGCGGAGGCAGCAGCCAGGAAAACACCCAGAATAATAATCAGGGGAATGACCAGGGAAGCGGAAATTCCGGCGGCAGTACGGAGGGGAAAGATAACCCGGATGGAAGTGCCGGAGGAAGCGGAAGCACAGACGGAAACGGAAGCACCAGCGGAACTGGGAGCGGGAGCGGAAATGCGGACGGAGGCACAAGCACGGACGGAAGCGGAACTGGAGCTGGAAGCGGAAATACAACCGGAGGCGGAAGTACGGACGGAAGCGGAACTGGAGCCGGAAGCGGAAATACAACCGGAGGCGAAAGCACCAACGGAAGCGCAACCGGGAGCAGCAGCGCAAGCGCAGCAGAAAGTGGAAATTCCAGCGGAAACTCCGGCAGTAACACCCCGGATACAGGCACTGCTATTAGCTCTGCCATAAATACAGGAAACACCGGCCTGGCAGGCATGGCGGCCACCGCATCCATAGAGAAGAAAAACATCCCTCTGGTAAGCAGTATCGACCAGCAGGCCGCCGCAGAAGCCGCGATAGCCATTGAACAATCCCTGTATGACAAGGTGGCAGTCCTTCAGGATTTATCTGCCCGGAGCAAATCCCTGACAGACAAGATGGCGAACCTGATGGATGACACGTCTGATTCTGCGAAATACAGCGCCGAGATAGTTGACAATACGGATTATCTGATTGAGGATTTAAAGGCCCTCAATGATTCTCTGGATGTATATTATCCGGATCTCCAGACTGCCCTGGATGACTCCCAGGAACTGGTACGGCGTACCACAGATGCCCTCAACAATGGAATCAGCACCCTGACTATCATCCAGAACACGTTAAAAGACAGCAGCGATGATTTTGACGCGGCTGCCAGGGACAGCCTGCGCGGCAGTATGGAACTTCTGGATAAAAGCCTGAACATCCTGGACAGCACCACGGTGATGCGCCAGGCCGGACGTACCATGAAGGATACCATTGACAATGAGCTGGATAAGTTTGATACAGATAACCGTTTCCTGTTTATGGATCCGTCCGCAGACAAGGTATCCTTTACCTCGGACCGGAACAAACCGCCCAAGACACTGCAGATTGTCATGCGCACCGATGAGATCAGCGTGGACGACGACACGGCCAAGACCGCGGATGCAGAGGTGGCAAAGGCCAAGGAAAGCCCCTTAAGGCGGATGTGGAATGTGCTGGTACAGATGTGGAAGGCAATGGTAAGCATTTTCAAAAACAGGTAGAAGCCTGTCTCAAAATTTGATATACTGTCCATAGAAGCAGCGGGCAGTGCAGCGCAACCAGGGCTGCACTTCCTGTTGTGGCGCAGGGATATGTTACAAAATACACAGGTACCGGAGCGTTTCCGTGCAGTACCTGCCGCAGGAGGAATACCATGGCCGTTACAGGAAAGCAGGAGAAAACAAAATACAAGCTGGCTGAATCCGTTAAGGAGTGCATGAAGACAGCGCCCGTGGATAAGATTACGGTCAAAAACATTGTGGAGGGCTGCGGCGTGACCCGGCAGACCTTTTACCGGAATTTTCTGGACAAATACGATCTGATAAACTGGTATTTTGACAAGCTGGTGCTTCAGTCCTTTGAGCAGATTGGCATGGGACATACGGTGGGGGAGAGCCTGACCCGGAAGTTTGAGTTCATTCTCAATGAAAAGGTGTTTTTCACAGAAGCCTTCCGCTCCGATGACAGGAATTCATTAAAGGAACATGACTTTGAACTGATTCTCCAGTTTTATACGGACCTGATTGCAAAAAAGACCAGCCAGCCTTTGGGCCAGGAGCTTCAGTTCCTTTTGGAGATGTACTGCCAGGGCTCTGTATACATGACGGTGAAGTGGGTTCTGGGAGGCATGAAGGACACACCCTGGGAAATGTCGGATAAGCTGGTGGAAGCCATGCCGCCAAAGCTGGCAGAGGTGTTCGGAAAATTGAAACTGCTTTAAGCCCCGGAAAGTCCCGGATATCCCCAGCCGCAGCAGAGACAGAAAATGGTGATTATGCATAATCCTAAATGGTGAAACTGCACAAAACTTAAAGGAAAGTGACAGACAGGGATGTTTGTCACTTTTATTTTAAAACAGGACTTGTTATAATATTAACAAAAGCAACCAGGTAAATCCACGGACACTTAAGACGGGTCCGGCGGCGTACTGTCAATGTAAAGGAGAAGAAAATCATGGCAAACAGAATCGTATTAAACGAGACATCCTATCACGGCGCAGGTGCAATCCAGGAGATTGCAAATGAGGCAAAGGCAAGGGGATTTAAGAAGGCTTTTGTATGTTCCGACCCTGACCTGATTAAGTTCAATGTAACCTGCAAGGTGACAAAGGTACTGGAGGATGCAGGACTGGCCTACGAGATTTATTCCAATATCAAACCTAACCCGACCATAGAGAACGTGCAGACCGGCGTTGCGGCTTTCAAGGCATCCGGAGCCGACTATATCATTGCCATTGGCGGCGGTTCCTCCATGGATACCTCCAAGGCAATCGGCGTTATCATCACCAACCCTGAATTTGAAGATGTGAGAAGTCTGGAAGGCGTTGCTCCGACCAAGAATCCGTGTGTGCCGATTATTGCAGTTCCCACCACAGCAGGCACCGCGGCGGAAGTTACCATTAACTACGTGATCACGGATGTGGAGAAAAAGCGTAAATTCGTATGCGTGGATACCCATGATATCCCGGTAGTGGCAGTGGTTGATCCGGAGATGATGTCTTCTATGCCCAAGGGACTGACAGCAGCTACCGGTATGGATGCCCTGACCCATGCAATCGAGGGCTATACCACAAAGGGTGCCTGGGAGATGACCGACATGTTTAACTTAAAAGCCATTGAAGTAATCGCCCGCAGCCTGAGGGATGCGGTGGAGAACAAGCCTGAGGGCAGGGAAGGCATGGCTTTGGGCCAGTATCTGACCGGAATGGGATTCTCCAACTGTGGTCTGGGCATTGTGCACTCCATGGCTCATGGCCTGGGCGCTTTATATGATACCCCCCACGGCGTTGCCAATGCCATCATCCTTCCAACCGTCATGGAATATAATGCGCCATGTACAGGAACCAAATTTAAAGACATTGCCATTGCCATGGGCGTGGAGGGTGTTGAGAATATGACACAGGAGGAATACCGCAAAGCAGCAGTGGACGCGGTAAAGAAACTGTCCGCTGACGTGGGAATCCCTGCTGACTTAAAGGAAATCCTTAAGCCTGAGGATGTGGACTTCCTGTCACAGTCCGCCATGGATGATGCCTGCCGCCCGGGCAATCCAAAGGATCCGTCCTTTGAGGATATCAAGAATCTGTATCTGTCACTGATGTAATTACATATACAGCCGCCTACGGCACAAAAAGGCCGCAGGACATGCCCATGTTAGGGTATGTCCCGCGGCTTAACATTTGCCTGCGGCAAAGTCCTGTATGGGCCGGGAAACAGTCTGCGGCAAAGTCTGATATCACCCCTGCAGCCACGCCTGTCCAGGTGCCAATTTCTCGCTGAATATACGGCCCTGGTCTTTTTCATATTTTGCCTGATGATATTTAAAAAGCATGTTTTTGTCGGGCATTTGGCCCAGGATTTCGATTTTGCCGGTGACGTGGGACATGGCGTAGCGGATGCATTTGCCCTGGCCGTTCTGCATGTTTTTTGCCTCTTCCACAATGCGGCAGCCCTCTGTCAAAGGAATCTGGAACTGACTCTTTACCCCGGATACGGGACGGCACTGGAAAATGTAATAGGGAATGACACCGTATCTTGTCAGATTCTTTAGCAGGGTTCCGAGACTCCCTGCGTCATCGTTGATTCCTTTTAACAGAACGGTCTGGTTCTTTACAATGACACCGGCGTCCATCAGGCACCGGATCGCTTTTACTGCTTGCGGAGTCAGTTCGTTTGAATGGTTAAACTGGGTCACCACATAGATTTGTTTGATTTTTGTATAGCGGGCCAGAATATCCAGAAGTTCCGGGTCATCATAAATCCGCATAGGCAGCACCACCGGGGTGCGGGTACCGAAACGGATTAGATCCAGATGTTTAATGGAGCTGAATGCCTCCAGATACCGGCGTATGATTTGATTGCTGTTCAAAAAGGAATCCCCGCCGGATATGAGCACATTGGTTATTTCAGGGTGGGAGGCGATGTAGGCAGCCATCTGGTCCACATTTCCGGCTGTCTCGCCGCCGGAGATTCCCACCAGCCGCTTGCGGAAGCAATGCCTGCAATACATGGCGCACCGGTGGGTGGACAGGATGAGTGCCGTCTGCCTGTACTTGTGCTGCAGGCCGGGCAGCACTGTGTTATCTGCCTCCCCGCTGGTATCAAAATCCCCCGACAGGTCGGTTTCACGAATGGAGGGTATAGACATCCTGAACACAGGATCCTGTTCCGGATTGTTCCAGTCAATAAGAGACAGATAGTATCTTGTGACTGTCATGGGAAACTGTTCCAGGATTCGGGTCAGGTGTTCTTCCTCCTGGCTGGTAAGCCTCATATAGGTTTTCAGTTCCTGGGCGCGGGTTACGTTGTTTCTCAATGTTTCATTCCAATTCATCCAATCATCCCCTTCATTCATTATTTTTTCCATTATACCATCAGCAATAGCAGGTTCTGATGAATAAAAAGTGAAGGTTTTGTAAATATTAGAATATTCGCTAATGCTTAAAATATTATAAAATTTCGCCTTTTTTGTATATGGTATTCCCTGGGACTCCATGGTAGAATGAAAGAACCCAAAAGAAATTGCTGGAAAGAGGAGTGTGTAAATATATGGGAATGCAGATTACAGTGAAGGATAAAAACGATGCAGTAAAGGCAGAGGCCGCAGGCAGGGAACAGGCCGTACTGGCATGGAAGGGTGAGTATGAGGAGGGAGACAGGATTATATTTTCTCTTCCGGAAAAGAACCGTTTCTATATCATGCGTGTGGATGATACCATGGATGAAGCCTTTATCTATGGGGCGGGGAATGAGCTGGTTTATGAGGTTCCCTTTGCAGAGGGTAAGACATCCTATAACCCCAAGTCATTTACAGGAGAGCGCCACTATCTGACCATGCGGTATGCCAGGGATTATGAAATTAAATCATACCGGAATCTGGCCAAGAACGTTATGGACCAGCACAGGGGCCAGGAATGTTATCCCCACGCCCACGCCAATGTGGAAACCAGGGGAGAGGCTGTGTTTGCGGCCCGCAACGCCATTGACGGTGTGACGGCAAATCTGTCCCATGGAAAGTGGCCATATGAGTCATGGGGAATCAATATGCAGGACGATGCCCAAATGACGCTGGAGTTTGGCCGCCCCGTGGATTTTGACCAGATTGTCCTCTATACAAGGGCTGATTTTCCTCATGACAACTGGTGGGAGAAGGTGACATTTACCTTTTCCGACGGAACCTCTGAGACCGTGGAGCTTGAAAAGAGCGTTGAACCTCATATCATCAGCCTGGAGCGCAAGGGTATCACATGGCTTACCTTCGGGCAGCTCATAAAGGCAGACGATCCTTCCCCCTTCCCTGCCCTGACGCAGATTGAGGTCTATGGCCGGGAACACGAGGATGTATAATAATAGGAAAAATCAATATACTCAATAATTGGATAATGGTGCGGCTCTGCTGCGGGGAGATTTGTAAATATATGTATTTCCGGAAGAAATTTTACACATAATTTACATAGACTTTACATTACTGGCGGGAAACGATATTGACGACATATGAAATATCCCGTATAATGAGTATGTGTAAAGAAGTCGTAAAGAAATGGTAAATAATCAGGAAAAGAGGCTATAGATATCATGGGAAACGCCCTGTGTGACGGATGCCGCAAGAATATGATAAAGGAGGCATAACCTGCGATCGTTTGTTTGGGATGGCGGGCTATGCCATATTTTTGCCCATTTTTACCCGGAATCATTCCGGAATACACAGGGTTATCCGTAAAATGATAATATAGCAGCAGTTAATTTCCTCGGACAAAAGGAGAAAACACATGGGAGTAGAATTGGTTTTAAGCCTGCTGGGCGGCCTGGCCCTGTTCATGTACGGCATGCAGATGATGAGTACCAATCTGGAAGCTGTGGCTGGAAACCGTATGAAGCAGATTCTGGAGCGCCTTACGGCAAACCGTTTTCTGGGAGTGCTGGTGGGGGCAGGAATCACAGCCCTGATTCAGTCGTCTTCAGCCACAACCGTTATGACGGTTGGATTTGTCAACTCGGGTCTTATGACACTTAAGCAGGCTGTATGGATTATCATGGGTGCCAATGTAGGTACCACCATTACGGGACAGCTGATTGCTCTGGACATAGGAGCATTGGCTCCGCTCATCGCCTTTGTGGGTGTTATGTCCCTGATTTTCGCGAAAAATAAAAAGGTACAGCATGTGGGAGGCATTATTGCCGGTATCGGCGTCCTGTTCATCGGCATGGGCATGATGAGCGATGCCATGGTTCCGCTGCGGGATTCCGAAACCTTCATCCATATGGTGACCAAATTTTCCAATCCCCTTCTGGGAATCCTGGTAGGAGCGGTATTCACAGCCATTATCCAGTCCTCGTCTGCGTCTGTGGGTATCCTTCAGGCTCTGGCTATGGGCGGCGTCATCAACCTTCACAGTGCCGTGTTCGTGCTGTTCGGCCAGAATATCGGTACCTGTATTACAGCGCTTCTGGCTTCTGTGGGAACCAGCCGCAATGCAAAGCGCACCACCCTGATTCATCTGATGTTCAATGTGATTGGTACGGCCCTGTTTGTGACCCTGTGCATCCTGACTCCTTTTACGGACTTTGTGGTAAGCCTGACTCCGGATAATCCGGTGGCTCAGATTGCCAATGTCCATACCATTTTCAATATCAGCACCACCCTGATTCTTCTGCCCTTTGGCGCCCTTCTGGAGAAGATTGCCATTGCCATTCTTCCGGATAAGGCAGTTCCTGTAAAGGATGCGGACCAGTGGTTTGAGGGTCTTATGGCCTCCAAGCACCACCTTGGTATCTCCACCATTGCGATCAACCAGATTCATGATGAGATTAAGGGGATGCTGGCAACTGCGGCAGAGAATGTATCCCAGAGCTTCAAGGCCGTGGAGGAGGGCGCCGCAGAGGGAATCCAGGCCATCGCGGACCGGGAAGAGGAAATTGATTTAAGCAATATGAGGCTGTCCCAGAAGATTTCCAAGATACTTGTGCTGGACCAGACGCCCAAGGATATTGACACCCTGAACCGGATGTATACCATTCTTGGAAATATTGAGAGAATCGGTGACCATGCCATGAACCTGGCGGAGTATGCCGAAACCATAGAGGCAAAAGGACTTCAGTTTTCCAATTACGCCAGGAAGGAATTTGCTGTCATGGAGGAAACCTGCCGGGAAGGCATGGAGCTTTTAAAGGCGGCAGCTGCCGGGGACGCCCAGTCTCCTCTGGCGGAGGTGGCTGAGATTGAACAGAGGATTGACGATATCACCCGCAAGTTCCGGCAGAACCAGATTGACCGCATGCGGGAGGGCAACTGCAATGTGGAGTCCTCCATCCTGTATTCGGAAATGCTGACTGACTACGAGCGAATCGGCGATCATATGCTGAACATTGCCCAGGCCTATGACGCCATAGAGTGGTCAGGGGACCGGGGACAGACAGCGGCGGCAATCGCGTAAGCAGTGTAATTGAACGATAGAATCCGCAAGTACCAATAGAATCCGTAGTGCCAATAGAATCTGCATGTACGGGTTAAATAAATAACCTTAAAGCCCTGGGGGCGCCGTGAAATTCACGGCCCCTCAGGGCTTTTTTTGCGTTGTGCAATATACACATGACAAATGTCATATTAAATATTACCTATGTAATAATTGCACATAAAGCATTGGATTTATCCATGAAAACTGCTATGATTGGATGCGGAAGGGGGAGGTAAGATGGAAGAAGGAAATAAAAAGATAGCAGTGGCCGGGCATATTTCCCTGGATATTACGCCGGTTTTCCAAAACAGCGGGAAGCAGAAGCTCTCTGAACTGTTTCAGCCTGGAAAGCTGCTTAAGGTGGGAAAGGCCATGATGTGTACAGGAGGAGCTGTTTCCAACACAGGCCTGGGTCTTAAACGTCTGGGAGCGGACGTGGTTCTGATGGCCAAAATAGGGGACGATTATTTTGGGAATGCACTAAAGGACATGATAAGCGCACATGGCTGTGAGACCTGCATCAGCCAGGTTCCTGGTGAGAATACGTCCTATACCATTGTGCTGGCGCCCAAGGGACTGGACCGTTTTTTTCTTCACGATCCGGGCTGCAATGATACCTTTGGCTGCGGGGACGTGGACTTTGAAAAAGTAGGGGAAGCATCACATTTTCATTTTGGTTATCCTCCCATTATGCGAATGTTTTATCTGGATGAGGGGGAGGAGCTGGTAAGGCTTTTTAAGAAGGTAAAAGCCATGGGGCTTACCACGTCCCTGGACCTGGTGGCGGTGGATCCGGATTCCGAAGCAGCAGGCATGGACTGGGCAAGGATACTGGAGCGGGTGCTGCCCTATGTGGATTTCTTCGTGCCAAGCATTGAGGAGCTGGGATACATGCTGGACCGTCCTCTGTACTGCAAATGGCAGGAGAAGGCAGGTGGCGAGGATGTCACAGGCATATTATCCCTGGAGGAGGACGTTAAACCTTTGGCTGCCAGAGCGCTGTCCATGGGGACCAGATGCGTTCTCCTGAAATGCGGGGCAGCCGGCATGTATCTGAAGACCGCGCCTGAGCCGGTATGGAGGGAATTCCTGCCGGGATTTACAGGATGGAATGATATCAGCCATTTCGAGGACAGCTATGTGCCGGACTGCATCCTGTCAGGAACAGGGGCAGGGGATACCAGCATAGCCGCCTTCATAAAGGCCATGCTGGACGGCTGCGGGCCCCTTGAATGCGTCCGTCTGGCAGCTGCCACGGGTGCATCCTGCGTCACGGCCTACGATGCCCTGAGCGGCCTGCTGTCCTTTGAGGAGCTGAGGCAGAAGATGGAAGCTGGATGGGAGAAGCAGAACATCATCCATCCGTGACATAGAAAAAACGATTTTTGCGGTCAAACAAAGGAATGCCATATAGGGAAAAGGCGGCTTCCTCCGTAAGAGGCAGAAGAACCATGTATGTCCCGGCCCAGGCCGGAAGAAAGGAGAATATATAACATGTTAGTTTCAATGAAAGCGGTTTTAGACCTGGCAGATGCAAAAAAAATAGCAGTCGGCGCCTTCAACATCACATCTCTGGAGGGAATTCAGGCCGTATTAGGGGCGGCTGAGGAGCTGGGACAGCCGGTTATCCTGCAGTTTGCGCCGGTCCATGAGTCCATTATCCCTCTTAAGGTCATCGGGCCGGTGATGGTGATGATGGCAGAGAAATCCTCTGTGCCTGTATGCGTCCATCTGGACCACGGCGATAAGCTGGAAATCCTCAGGGAAGCCCTGGAAATGGGATTTACCTCAGTGATGTATGACGGCTCCGTTCTGCCATTTGAGGAAAATGCGGCAAA
>PPYE01188339.1_pt1 | contig 13324 bp, 14 predicted proteins | sample 1559881 | NCBI WGS metagenome assembly PPYE01 (sample SAMN08240022, study PRJNA423297) | Human gut metagenome, whole genome shotgun sequencing project.
TAGATCACTTGAACCCTGACCTATCCTCTTGCTAAAGAGGAATTTATCATGCAACCATTACGGACGCACTCATGGCGATATACACCGAAATGGCTCCGATGATGGCCACGACACCAGCAATGGCATAGCAGAGTTTGACCATGACAGGAACGTATTTCACGATTTCCTCCGCTACGGTTGATAGAGCTGTCGTACCGGCCGAGTAATCACCTGCCGTACTTTGAGCCATAGCAGGTATGCCTCCCAACAGGGCAATGATTAACATTCTTACTTTGGTGGAAACTTGCATGATGGTTTTCTTTGCCTTTCGGCACATTCTTTTGAATTTCTGAAACATATTTATTACATTTTTGTGGTACTCTTGTTTTTTTGAATTTATTTTACACTTCTGTCAGCCACCTATATGCGGTAGCCGAAGAAAGCAGGGAACACGATTGAAGCACCAATGATGAAGAGGCACGCACCGACAAGTGATACGATAGACTTCACCACGCCGTCCTCGCCTGTGTTCATTTTGATATAGATCTGGAGCGCGGCAACGACTACGAAAACCGAGGCGACAGCGTAGCAGATGTACAGCACGTACAGCATCATCGTCACCACGAAGTCGTGCATCGTTGCCAGTGCGTCTGCACCCCAACTGTAGTTTACGCTGCCACTTTTGGCGAATGCCGCATAAGGGACAAAGCACAGTGCACATAATATTTTTTTTGCTTTCGACATTTTACAATCGGTCTTTGAGAGGTTTCCATACCAGTTTCGGACGGTTGCCCGTCTTTCCTTTGGCAAGCATCGCTTTGTATAGTTCGTCTGCCGTGTATGCGTCCGACAGGTAGGTCTCGGTTTCTTCCATCTGTTCCTCCGCTTGGGCTTTCAGGCGTTTTAGCTTCTCCGCCACGGCTATCTCGCCATTATTGTCTGCGGTTTCCGTCTCCTGTGGTGCAGGCGAAGCGGTAGGGGCAACATCTGTTTCATATTTCTCATTACCCACATTGAATCCCGTATCGCTCTCCGTCACGTACACACTCTGTTCATCTTCTGGCGCACCGAGGTCAAATACCTCTTCTTCCGGCTTGCCATTTCCTTTTTTTCCATAAAGGTCCTGCACGATGATAACTGCATAATAGACGAGATAGGCAACCGTCAGGACAATGGTGAAAATAAAATATGATTTCATATATTTTTGTATGATATGATTTTTATATTTGGTTGTGTGTGCAAAATAAGAATGGATAATTTGAAAGATAAAATTATTGATTATAAAACGTATCGTTTCAATATAATATTTTTTCAAAATCTAAAAATCATATTTCAAAATCATATTCAAATATGATTTTGGATAAGAAAACAGGAAAAGTCGGGATATAAAAAAGCCCTCCGTGATGAAGGAGGGCTTAGGGAGCGGGTTGTTCATTGTTTCTTCCCACGTAAGTAGTCGTTCAGGTCTTTGTAACCGGCATAACAGTTTGATTCGTTATAGACGCATCTGCCATACATCCCGGCTATGGTTTCCACTGTCTTTTGTCCGGCAAGGTCATTGTCAAGGTAACAGTGAATATACGTGTATTTTTGCAAATACGTCAATGTCCTTTTCAGATTACTGACCGAGTTCATAACAAGGTAGTCACAGGGGGCATTAATGCAAATGGCACTATCGTCCGTCTGTTTTAGGGTTAGATAGGACAGAAAGTCCATGAATCCTTCAAATAGGCAGACACGGCTCTGTGCCTCACCACGCGATTGGGGTATCAAGGAAATGTCCTTGTTCTTGATACATCCTTTGTAATAAGGGTTTCGTACCTCGTATCCACCGGATATATTGCCAAAGGCCAGTGCAAAGTAACGTCTCTGGCGCAGTTCGTAATGGACTTCCTTGCAGAACATTCGTCCGATATCCGAATCAATCATACGTGAATGGAGATATGAGAGCAGTGCGTGGTGTCGCAGCGGCACGATAATCAAATTCTTCATGTCGGCTTCCACTGGTCGAGAGGTTGCGGGCAACGCCCGGGTTTTCGGCAGCGACACACCATTGACATACCGTTTGATGTATGCTAATGCTTCACTCACACTTTTAGTTCCGCAAAGGTACTTACCCAGTTCCACAAGGTCGCCTCCGGTGGCCTCGCCAAAATCATACCATTCATTCAGCCGGTCATTGACTTTGAACGATGGCGTCACCTCTTTCCTGAGAGGCGAAAGATACCAATATTGCTCTGATTTCATATACTGCGCACGGTGGCCGAGCTGGGCCAAAAAGTCCACGATACGCACTCGTTTTGCTTCGTCTATGGTCATATTAAATTTCTTTTCACTTGTTTTGTACAAAAGCGGTTTAGTTTAGTTTGCGCCCCTATATATATAAATACTAAATTAAACTGAATTATATAGGCCCGCGCCCGCTCTCATTCTTCATCGAAAAGCATGGTTTCTGCCTGTGTCATGTCATAATAAAAAAGTTTATCTCGTTTGATAACCAGTTTTAAGGTGTCAGTCAGATATTGCAGCAGTTTGACCATTACGTTTCTCCCACGCTTAAACCCGATTGCCTCGTAAGCAGTCATCATGGCTTGCAGCATATTTTCAAACCCACGGATGGGTTTGTCTCCAAATGCAGCGGAAAGGGCTTCACGGTGCTGTTCGATGCTTAGTTCCATAAAACCCGTCCGCTGTTTCGGTTTCTGATGTGGGGCATTCTCAAACAAATGCCCTTCTGCGAGAACCGGGAGCCCGCCCTCATTGACAGTGAAAGCCCGGCAAGCCGCAAGATGCGTTCCAGTACATTATGACAATGGAAGCGGCTCTGCTCCGTGTCCACGTACAGAATCTTGCGTTTACCTTCCGGGAGGTGCGCCTGGTAGTTCAGCACTTGTTTCCCTGCCAGCGATGCAGCGACAATGGCCGAAACGTTAAATGTTTTTTTTGATTTCGCCTTGCCGGTTGATGCGCTGAAGTTGCCGAGCGTAGCAATGGTCGAGTTGTCTATCCAGATAATCTGTGGCGGCGTTTCATAGGTATCCGTCGCCCGAATCTGCGAGGCGGAGAGGATATCCGATAAGAAATCCTCCTCCGGCCTCATATCCACATTATATTCAGTTCTTCTTTCGTTTTCCATGGCGTCTTTGATTAAAGAAAGGTTGTGTGGCAGCGGCCTCGTTTGCCATACGTGCTGCTTCATCTACGGTTGGTTCATAATTCTGCAAAAGCCATTCGTCCAGATCTTCTTTGGCGAAATATATCATTTTGCCACGTGGCTTGTAGTGCGGAATCTCCTTGCCTGATGTTAGCTTGTACAGCATACTCTCGGATATTCCGATATACATACAAGCCTCTTGGAAGGTAAACACCTGTTTGGTGGTATATATTTTTTTTTCCAGCAATGCGATGCGTTCCAACAGACTTTCTATCGGATCTAATTTCTTTAGGATGGCTTCGACGCTTGTAAGCCGTTCACTCAGCCGTTCCATGAATGTCAATCTATTATTTTGCATAAATGAGTTATTATAAATTTAGACAATGAAGTATATCCTCCGTTATGTAGCGCGCTAACGGAGGTCAAAGATAGGGCAACCCAAAAGGTCAGCGTGAGTTTGTACCGTGATAGTAACCACGTATCACGGCAACTGTCACGCTTTTACCTTTCACATACTTCGCTTATTGGCACTTCTTACCACTCTCTCAGTTCATCAATGGCTCGTCTGATACCGTAACCTGTTGATGTCATGTTGTTACGCAAGGCAGACAGAGCGGATGAAAGGCTTGAAGCTGAAACGAATCCTTTTCCATCCTTGGTTTGCAAGAACCGCCCACTACTAAGAACGGACTGCCATTTGGCTTGGATAAACGAGTGCTCAAGGAGTGTATCAAACAGGATGGCCACATGGCGGATATTGTTTACACGAATACAGAATCCTTCTTTACAGGAAAGCAGGGCTTCCATATCTTCAACGTGTAGGGTAGAAACGCAAAACAGATGATAAGCATTGGCACAAGCTGTAATACCTATCATCTGTTTACGAGTGAGATTGCATCCAAAAGAAAGAGGATAAATTCTTGTCGGTCCATCTTTGCAGCACGTGACGGACTGTGATGGTGGCACAAACGTATCATACGTTCGTTTCAGTTCCATACACTTCTCGAACGAGAAGTCTGCTTCGGTAAAAAATGCTCGGATAAGATGGGAGCAATCGTTTAATAGCCCCTTGACGATATGAATGTTCATTTCATGGCAGTTCCGGCAGACCGCATGGTCACAGTCGATATACCGGTGGCTGTTTACGAAATCCTCCACGTAACGGTAGTACTGCTTATTGCCCGTCACGACATCACGGAGATACATTGTTTTTGCTTCAACGAGCAATGCGAATAATTCTTTCGCTACATCCTGTTCTGCAACAAAATGGTGCAGATGTTTTTTTTACTGCATCGTCTTTTTTCTTATTGACGATTTTGGCATACACTTGGGTCATCTTTACAGATGTATGACCGAGCAATTTAGATACAGTGTACAAATCGGCCCCCAATGTCAGCATCATTGTGGCGAACGTGTGGCGGGCGGTATGAAAGGTGAATCGCTTGGAAATTCCGGCGGCTTTGGCCCATGGTTTGATAAGCTGGTTGATACCAGAAGGCAAATCGAACACATGGTCGTCTGCTGTCTTGTCCCCACGTTCCGGCATCCACTTCAACGCTTCATTGGAGAGCGGAAGGTAAATCGGTTCTTTCGTCTTCTGCATGGCTACTGCCAAGCGGTATTGACCGTTGTCAATAAACACATCTTTCCATTGCAATCCGATAATGTCACTGATACGTAGTCCACAGAAGCAGGAGAACAAGTAGGCACTTTTTACCCCTTCGTTCTGCATTGGTGTAGCGATTAATGATCTCACTTCTTCAATAGTCATATACGAACGCACACTTTCCGGCATCTTGGGCTTCTCCGATTTTTCCATTTCGTTGAATGGATTCTTTAAGATCCGTTTCGCACGGACAGCGGCATTTAACGCACCGTTGAAAATCTGGTAATAGGTATTACGCGTAGAAGCCGAGATGGGTTTTCCTTTGGGACGGTAGTTTGTCAGCATATAGTCGATATAGCCGTGGCAAAAAGTGAGGTCAATCTGATTTAATGTGAATCTTTCTCCTGCATACTCTTTCAAGATACCGGTAACAGATTTTATCTGGCCTATGTTTTTCTTACCACGTTTCTTCTGTTCCTCTTTATAGAGTTGCATCCAGTCCAGCAGATAAACCTTATCCTTGTGATTCATGATACCGGCTTCACCACTTGTCAACTCTATGATACGCTTCGATTTGATTGCATTTGCGGCAGCCATTGTCGTTTCGTTCTGTTGGCGGGCATTACGATCCGTTTCCGGAATAAGATACATTTTCAGATACTCGTATGTCCGCTTACCATTTCGGTATATATCCAGATACAAACTCTTGCTGCCATTGGCCAACTCCTTCGTCCGAAGACGAATCGGCTCCTTTACTTTTATTGGCTTTCTGGTCCTTGGCATATTTGTGTCCTTTTATTCGTTATTTCCTATCACAAAGGTACAAATAAAAAACGAAATCAAGAAACAAACAAGAAACAAAAATGTACCTAAAAAGAGCAAAGCAACTGAAAACGTAGAAAACAACTGAAAATAAAAACTCGTATATAAATTATTGATATATAGATGATTTATCTATATTTATTTGGAACTTGTTTTCATTTTATATATGTAAATCCAAGTGGCAATTTTAGCTCTATTGACAATAAGGTTCATGTTCGAGAATTGGTTTGCGATAAGACTCCTGATGAAGCATTTGTTAATGAGTTGATTTGTTCATTGGGCGATGGTTGGAATAAGATAAATGAGTTCTCTGTTCACCCTTCAATTTTCAAGTTCCTGAAAGAAAGGTTGGAAATGTATAAGGTGAAGGAACAACTCGATGAAATATCCTCAAAGGATTAAGGTAATGAATACATATTTGGTAGAATTGATAAGTGACCTGGATGAACAAGTCTCAATATATGTAGATGCTTATGATGAATCCGAGGCTGAAGCTATAGGTGTCACCATGCTTGAAAATGGTGAGCTCGACTGTGCCGGGCAGATTTGTGCAGCAGCAACAGCTGTATTGGTGTAAACAATAATCCATTAAGAAGATCATGCTATCAATCGTGACAGATACATTCGACTATAACGACATAATCAGGGTTCTTGACCTTGATGAACGGTTCGTCTATCATCAGATGAATGACCTTCAGCCAAAATACTGGCGAATCTTACAGAAGACAAAACCACAACTGCCCATTCCTCTTCGGAATACTCGGTATGAAGGCATTCATCTGAGCAGTAGTAGGCAGCACCCATATCGACGCAATAGCCTTCGCGCATCAGTTTGCCACAGATAGAGCACCTTCTGCAAGTCCTGTCAGTGTCCCACCAGAAATCAGTGAAAGACTCTGCAATAACGTCCTCGCTTGTGTTCTCATCCCACTTGTCGAGATAGAAGGTTGCAAACTTGTTCAGCTTATCTTCTGTGTAGAGCTCCTTGTCTGTACCGCTAACAGCTTCGGTCAGTCGGCTCAGGATTGATTGGATTGTTGTCATGTGCTTTGTTTTTTTATTTCCCAACGGTGTGGAGATTTCTTCATGAACCGTAGGTATGTCCTTGCATTGTCGCAAGAAGAATCATGTACCTTTGCAACATAATTTTATCAAGATCAAGAAGTAGATTTTGCTTCCAAAACTTTCCTATCAGTCAAAAGAAAGCTTAAATCGTCGCAAAAATTGCGTTATTTTATCTCTTCTTTAGTTATTCGACAAAAAATGCTTAATTTTGTCGCAGAATTTGCGACGTTAATCGCAGAATAATGTAGCATTAAAAGTTTTCATTATGTATATACACGAAAGAGATAATTGGACAGACTTCCGTTGGGACGCTTCGCAGGTGTTGCTCCTTCAGGAGTTGGTTTGCCGCAAGCAAGGGTTACTCTTTGGAAGGTTAAGTTCGTTGGGGCTTGATAGCAAGCTAAGAGCTATGGCAGAGAACTTGACCTATGACGTAGTTTATTCGTCAGAAATTGAGGGCATTCGTTTGAATGTAGATGATGTACGTTCTTCAATCGCCAGACGACTGGGGATAGAGAACGTAAAGTATACAGCTCCTTCGCATTATATAGATTCGGTTGTAAACGTAATGCTCGAAGCGGTTCAGAACTACGACCAGCCTTTGAGCAAGGAAAAACTATGTGCTTGGCAAGCAGCGTTCTTTCCGTCTGGTTTCAGCGAAGGCAGTCAGATTGAGGTCGGCAAGTACCGCAGTAACGAGGAGCATATTATCAGTGGTATGTTTGGACGTGAGAAGATTCACTACATCGCCCCTTCACCAGACCGAGTAGAAGGCGAGATGGAACGTTTCCTTGCATGGTTTGACAGTGAAGAGCCGGTCAGCAGCGTCATTCGCTCTGCCGTAGCCCACTTTTGGTTTGTCAGCATCCACCCATTTGAAGATGGCAACGGAAGATTGGCTCGCATACTTTCTGATATGCAGCTGGCTCGTGGAGAGAAGAGCGACTATCGTTTCTATAATATCTCATCACAGATCAATAAAGACAAGAATCACTATTACGATATTCTGGAAAAAATGCAGCATGGTGATGGTGATCTAACAGAATGGTTGGTATGGTATCTTCAAAAGCTCATCGATGCACTTGATGAAGCTGAAGCTATTGTAACTTCTATACTGAACAAGAGTTTCTTCTGGCAGAAGGCTTCGTCAATTCCTATGACAGAGCGTCAAACAGAGATGCTGAATCTATTCCTCGATGGCTATGAGTCGAAGATAACTTCAAAGACATGGGCATCGTTGGCAAAATGCTCGAAGGACACAGCCATTCGTGATATTCAAGACTTGGTCGAAAAGAACATTCTGGTTATAGACATACCTGGAGCAAAGCGTCCAAGCTATTCCATCGTCTATGATGCCGAAGATCTGACTCAGTTCTTTGCCGATGTGACCATCACGGAAGAAAAAGGCATTCCATACCTTTGTGCTTTGTTCAAAGGAAAGAAGCAGGTTCGTGAAAGATTGCTCAAACTTGATGCAGAACGTTACCTGAAAGATGATCTGCCACTATCAAACCTGCTTGGCAAGTATTGTTCGTATCTAATGGCAGGAAAATAACGTTTCGAGAAAAGATATTGAACTCACACATAAAGAAGGGGAGGAGCAAGATAAACTTGCTTCTTCTTTTTTTTCGGTTAAAAGAGAAAGTTGGGTAGAAACTCCTGTGTAAACTTGTATGGCAAGATCGGTTTAAGGTTTACGTTAGCTTGATACCCCAAAAAAAGGTTAGTATCTTAGCATAAAAGATTGTCTGATTAAATGCCCACGTGCAGAACGCGCATAACGTGTGAACACCTGCATATCGGATGTTGACCAGCCCTTAACGATTTTATTTGATAATCAGCACGTTAAACTTTGCATTCACCGCGGCGCAGGCTGCAATCGAGGAATAGCGCGATATAGCTGGTGCTCAATAAAATAGGTGGTATGCTTTTCATTTACAAAGGCTTACCGCCTATTGTATTTTTAAAAGGTACGTTCATTCCGCACGGAAAATGAGCGTAATAAACGCAAATGTTTAGAGAATGTTGCTGTGTTTTTCGTTGGGTGTTTAGAGCCGTAATTGATGATATGACAGAAAGTTAAGACTTTGGAAAAAGAAAACGCATCTGCCGCTTTTTACAGCTTGCAGATGCGTTTCAACAGGGGTTTATGAGGGGTTGCTTATTTCATCCGTTTACCCACCGCTTCCCAGTCTACTATGCTCCAGAGGGCATTGACGTGGTCGGCACGTTTGTTCTGATAATCCAGGTAGTAGGCATGCTCCCAAACGTCGAAGCCCAGCAGCGGGGTCAGTCCTGCGCGTACGGGATTGCTTCCGTTCGCTTCTTTGGTGATGTGCAGCTTGCCGTTCTTATCAACAGACAGCCATGCCCAGCCCGAACCGAACAGTCCGACTGCTGCCGCGTTGAATTCCTTCTTGAAATTCTCGAAACTGCCGAAGTCGCGTTTGATGGCTTCCGCCAGTTTCCCGGTAGGTTCGCTTTGCGACGGTTTCGGTGCGAATTGCAGGAAGTACAACGTATGGTTCAGTACCTGTCCGGCATTGTTGAATACGGCGCCGTCGGGTGCGGTGGCTACGATAGTAACCAGGTCTTTGTTTTCATACTCCGTGCCCGGAACAAGGTTGTTCAGGTTGTTTACGTACGTTTGCAGGTGTTTACCGTAATGGTAATCTATTGTTTGCTGACTGATTACAGGTTCCAGCGCGTTGTGTGCGTAAGGAAGTTTAGGCATTTCATGTGTCATAATCATTATTGTTAAAGATATTAATAACGTATTCATAAGTTCAATGTATTTAGTTTTGAAACTTTACTATACTAACGCGATAACCTATGGAATTGTTCGCAGGTGTCCGAACCTTTCACTATCTTTTGATAAGATAGAATGCGGCCCGGCATAGTCAAGTTTGAAAACTGCGTTTTCACTTGCCTTTGCTCTCGCCTTTCACTATCTTTGCACCCGAACTTTACCCGTTAGATTATTAGGAATATGTCCGATTACATACAAGAACTGAATGAGGGACAGCGTGCTGCGGTGCTCTACAACGACGGTCCGTCACTGGTGATAGCCGGTGCCGGTTCGGGAAAAACCCGTGTGCTGACCTACAAAATAGCTTATCTGCTGGAGAACGGTTACCGCCCCTGGGATATTCTTGCGCTTACCTTTACCAATAAGGCGGCCCGTGAAATGAAAGAACGTATCGCCCGGCAGGTGGGTGCGGAACGTGCCCGTCACCTTTGGATGGGGACATTCCACTCCATATTCCTGCGCATCCTGCATGCGGAAGCCGCGCAGATCGGATTTACCCCGAAATTCACCGTCTATGATACGGCAGACAGCAAAAGCCTGTTGCGCTCAATCATCAAGGAGATGGGATTGGACGAGAAAGTGTATAAACCGGGTACGGTGCAGGCACGTATCTCCAATGCCAAGAACCACCTCGTGTCTCCTGCGGGCTATGCCAACAACAAAGAAGCCTACGAAAGCGATAGTGCGGCCAAGATGCCTGCCATACGCGATATTTACCGCCGCTACTGGGAGCGTTGCCGGCAGGCGGATGCCATGGATTTCGACGATTTGCTGTTCTATACCTTTCTGCTTTTCCGCGACCGTCCGGAGGTGCTTGCACGCTACCGGTCGCAGTTCCGCTATATCCTGGTGGACGAGTACCAGGACACCAACTTTGCCCAGCACAGCATTGTGCTTCAGTTGGCAAAAGAGCATCAGCACGTCTGTGTGGTGGGCGATGACGCGCAAAGCATCTACTCCTTCCGGGGAGCCGACATCGACAATATCCTGTATTTCACAAAGGTATATCCGGGTACGAAGGTCTTTAAGCTGGAACAGAACTACCGCTCCACCCAAACCATCGTTTCTGCCGCCAACAGCCTGATAGAGAAGAACCAACGGCAAATTCGCAAGGAGGTCTTTTCGGAGAAGGATAAGGGAGAGCCCATCGGAGTGTATCAGGCATACAGCGATGTGGAGGAGGGCGATATTGTAATCAACAAGATAGCCGAACTGCGCCGGCAGGAGAATTACGCCTATTCCGATTTTGCCATACTCTATCGCACCAACGCGCAGAGCCGTGTCTTTGAGGAAGCCATGCGCAAGCGCAGCATGCCGTATCGCATTTACGGCGGGCTGTCTTTCTATCAGCGCAAGGAAATAAAAGATGTAATCGCCTACTTCCGCCTCACGGTCAATCCGAATGATGAAGAAGCCTTCAAGCGTATCATCAACTACCCGGCACGCGGGATAGGCGACACTACCGTAAATAAAATCACGGCTGCCGCCACCAGCCACAATGTAAGCCTGTGGACCGTGCTCTGCGAACCGCTGACCTACGGGGTGAACATCAATAAAGGAACGGCGGGCAAGTTGCAGGATTTTCGCTGTTTGATAGCCGGATTTATCGAGAGCGTTGCCGAAAAGAACGCCTACGAGCTTGGTACGGAGATAATCCGTCAGTCGGGTATTATCGCTGATGTCTGCCAGGACAACTCGCCCGAGAACCTCAGCCGCAAGGAGAATATCGAAGAGCTTGCAAACGGTATGAGCGACTTCTGTGCACAACGGCTGGAGGAGGGGAATGCCAATACCACGCTGAGTGATTTCCTTTCGGAAGTGTCCCTGCTTACCGACCAGGATTCGGACAAGGACGGAGACGATGAAAAGATAACGTTGATGACCGTGCACTCCGCCAAGGGGCTGGAGTTTAAAAATGTCTTTGTGGTGGGCATGGAAGAAAACCTGTTTCCGAGCGGTATGGCGGGCGACTCTCCCAGGGCGTTGGAAGAGGAGCGCCGTTTGTTCTACGTAGCCATCACCCGTGCGGAAGACCATTGTTTCCTTACTTATGCCAAAAGCCGTTACCGTTACGGGAAGATGGAGTTTGGAAATCCCAGCCGCTTTTTGAAAGATATAGATGTGCGCTTCCTTAAGCTGCCGCAAGATGCCGGATTGGTGCGCAAGGTAGATGAGCATGCCGCATCTTTCCGCAGGGAGAACAGGGAGAACTTCGTTTCCGCCATGTATGGAAAACGTGATGGAGGAGCTCGTCCCCGGCAGGAAATCATTGCCCCGACCGTTCCCCGCAACTTAAAGCGGGTGACGCCTTCCATGGGAACAGCTTCTGCCGCTTCCCATTCGTCGGCAGGCGGGAACGCTGTGCTGCCGGGGCAGTTTATCGAACACGAACGTTTCGGCCTGGGCGAAGTGCTGAAAGTGGAAGGTGAGGGCGATAACGCAAAAGCCACCATCCACTTTAAAAATGCGGGCGACAAGCAACTTCTTCTGCGTTTTGCGCGTTTCAAAGTGATAGGATAGATCCGGTTTTTACTATAAAAGTTTATATAACAAGAAAAATGACAGACAAAGATTTCGACCTTTTCCCTTCTCCCTGTTATATCATGGAGGAAGAACTGTTGAGGAAGAACCTCACATTGATAAAGAGCGTTGCCGACCGGGCTGGTGTAGAGATTATCCTTGCTTTCAAGTCCTTTGCCATGTGGCGCTCGTTTCCCATATTCCGTGAGTATGTGGAGCATTCTACGGCAAGCTCCGTATACGAGGCACGCCTGGCGTTGGAGGAATTCGGCAGCAAGGCGCATACATACTCTCCGGCATATACGAAAGCCGACTTTCCGGAAATCATGCGATGCAGCAGTCACATCACATTCAATTCGCTGGCTCAGTTCCGGCGTTTTTATCCCATGATTCAGGCAGCCGGGCAGGATATATCCTGCGGCATACGCGTCAATCCGGAGTATTCGGAAGTGGAAACGGAACTGTATAACCCTTGTGCTCCCGGCACCCGTTTCGGTGTAATGGCCGAACAGCTTCCCGATGTGCTGCCGCAAGGCATCGACGGGTTTCACTGCCACTGCCATTGCGAGTCGTCCTCGTACGAGCTGGAACGTACGCTGGAGCATCTGGAGGCGAAGTTCTCCCGCTGGTTTCCGCAAATAAAGTGGTTGAATCTGGGTGGCGGGCATTTGATGACCCGTAAGGACTACGATGTGGAGCATCTGATTCGCCTGCTCCGCGGATTGAAAGAGCGTTATCCCCATTTGCGCATTATTCTGGAGCCCGGTTCGGCATTTACCTGGCAGACGGGAGTGCTGGCTTCCGAAGTTGTGGATATTGTAGAAAACCGCGGCATCCGTACCGCAATCCTGAATGTCAGCTTCACCTGTCACATGCCCGATTGCCTGGAAATGCCCTACCAGCCTGCCGTCCGGGGCGCCGAAATGGGTGACGGCGGTGCGTACGTCTACCGGTTGGGCGGCAACTCCTGCCTGAGCGGCGATTATATGGGGTTGTGGAGCTTCGACCACGAACTGCAAATCGGTGAGAGAATCATCTTTGAAGACATGATACATTACACCATGGTGAAGACGAATATGTTCAACGGAATCCATCATCCTGCCATTGCCATGTGGACAAAAGAGGGAAAAGCTGAGATATTCAGAAAATTTTCTTACGAAGATTATCGCAACCGAATGAGTTGATAATCAAAACTATGCTTTCACTCCGGGCAGAATGTTTAATTTTATGTGTGAAAAAAATGCGTAGAATGTTTGCAGGTTAAAGGAAAATATCTACCTTTGCAACCGCAAACGCGGAAATAGCTCAGTTGGTAGAGCATAACCTTGCCAAGGTTAGGGTCGCGAGTTCGAGTCTCGTTTTCCGCTCT
>PPYE01598648.1_pt1 | contig 13323 bp, 14 predicted proteins | sample 1559881 | NCBI WGS metagenome assembly PPYE01 (sample SAMN08240022, study PRJNA423297) | Human gut metagenome, whole genome shotgun sequencing project.
GTTCCATCACGGTGGCAGGGCGCACCCTCACCAATCACAACAAGCTGCTCTGGCGGTATGAGGGCTGCACTGGCCTCAAGACCGGCTACACGGACAGGGCGGGGCGGACGTTGGTTTCCTGTGCGGAGCGGGATGGGCAGCGCCTGATTGCCGTCACGCTGAATGATCCCAACGACTGGGCAGACCACGCCGCCCTGTTTGACTATGGCTTTGCCCACTACCGCAGTGCCATGCTGGCCCTGGCGAACCGGACCTTCCGCATGCTCCCGGTGACGGGCAGCCTCAACCGCTTTGTGCCGGTCTATACGGCCGCCGATGTGTACTATCCGCTGACGGAAGGAGAGCTGGTCAAGGCCCGTGTGGAGCTGCCGGAGCGGGTGGAGGCCCCGATCCAGGGCGGAACCATTGCCGGCCGGCTGCTCTTTACGCTGGACGGCGCGGTAATCGGCGAGACCTATCTGCTCTATGCCGGCGATGTGGCGGACGACCGGGCCGGCCGCGGCCTGTTCGGCCGGGTGCTGGACTGGTTCCGGGCGGGGGAGGCCGACACGCTGGCGACGGTCTGCTGCCGCTGGATCTCTGATTCGAATTTGTAAAAAGGGGGGAGCGGCCATGGAAGAGCGGCTGCAGAAAATCCTTTCGGCCCACGGCGTGTCCTCCCGGCGGGCGGCGGAGGGCTATCTCTCCGCCGGGCGGGTGACGGTAAACGGATGTACCGCGCGGGTGGGGGACAAGGCCGACCCGGAGCGGGACGACATCCGAGTGGACGGGCGGCCTCTGCGGCGGCCCGCCCGCCGTACTTATCTGATGCTCAACAAGCCCAGGGGCTACGTAACCACCCTCTCTGATGAAAAGGGGCGGCGCACCGTGGCGGAGCTGGTGGCCGGCTGCGGCGCCCGGGTGTGGCCGGTTGGGCGGCTGGATCTGGACTCCGAGGGGCTGCTCCTCCTCACCGACGACGGGGCGCTGACCCACGCCCTTCTCCACCCCAGCCACGAGGTGGAGAAGGAATACCGGGTGTGGGTGGAGGGCGACGTGGACGCCGCCCTCCCGGTGCTGCGGGGCCCTATGGAGCTGGATGGGTACGCCCTCCGTCCGGCCCAGGTCACTCCGGCGGGGGAGGGAGTGCTCTCCGTGGTCATCCATGAGGGGCGCAACCGGCAGGTGCGCCGGATGTGCGCCGCAGCGGGCCTGCGGGTGCGCCGCCTCCAGCGGGTGCGGGAGGGGGAGCTCTGCCTGGGCGCGCTGCCTGTGGGAGCATGGCGGCGCCTGACAGGTGAGGAGCTTTGTCTCCTGCGAAAATGATCTCTTTTTTGCAAGGAGATCAGGAAAACTTGCAGAAAGGGGATTGCTTTTCCGGTCAATTCCCGGTATGATAGGGACGAATCAAAACACAGCGTGGTATCATTCCCGCCACGGGCGGGCAGAAATGCGAGGGATCGTCCACAATGTCCAAAGATATCCTTTCGGTCATTCAGACCAATATGAGTACCTTTTCCAAGGGACAGAAGCTGATTGCCGGCTTTATCCTGGAATCCTATGACAAGGCCGCTTTCATGACTGCCAGCCGCCTGGGCAAGACGGTCAACGTCAGTGAGTCTACCGTGGTGCGCTTTGCCGCTGAACTGGGGTATGACGGTTATCCCGCTATGCAGAAGGCCCTGCAGGAGATGATCCGGAGCAAGCTCACCTCCATCCAGCGCATTGAGGTCTCCAACGACCGCATCGGCAATCAGGACATCCTGTCCATGGTCATGCAGTCGGATATGGATAAGATCCATATGACTCTGGAGGAGACCAACCGGGAGGACTTCGACCGGGCGGTAAGCGCTATTGTGGACGCCCGCCACATCTATATCCTGGGCGTGCGCTCCGCGGCGGCCCTGGCCAGCTTTCTGGGCTTCTACTTCAACCTGATTTTTGACAATGTCACCGTGGTACACGCCACCTCCACCAGTGAGGTATTCGAGCAGCTCTTGCGCATCGGTCCCAACGATGTCATTGTGGGCGTCAGCTTCCCGCGGTATTCCCGCCGGACGGTGAAGGCCATGCAGTTTGCCCACGACCGGGGGGCCGCCACCATCGCCCTCACCGACAGCGAAACCTCCCCCTTGGCTCCCATCTCCACCCTGACCCTGCTGGCCAAGAGCGATATGGCGTCCTTCGTGGACTCCCTGGTGGCTCCGCTGTCGCTGATCAACGCGCTGATTGTGGCCATCGGTCGCAAGAAAAACGACGACCTCTCCCAGACCTTTGAGACACTGGAGCAGATCTGGGATGAATATGAGGTCTATGAGAAAGTGGAAGAGATCACTTGAAGCATGTAATTGTCATCGGCGGCGGTGCGGCCGGCTGTATGGCCGCCGTCGCCGCCGCCCAAAAGGGTGCAGCCGTCACCCTGCTGGAGCGCAATCCCAAGCTGGGGCGCAAGCTCTACATCACCGGAAAGGGCCGCTGCAACGTGACCAACGACTGTGCGGCGCCGGAGGTGCTGCAGAATGTCCCACGCAACAGCCGGTTCCTCACCAGCGCCGTCACCCGCTTTCCCCCGGAGGCGGTGAAGGCGTTTTTTGAGGGCCTGGGAGTACCGCTGAAAACAGAGCGGGGGAACCGGGTCTTTCCCTGCTCCGACAAAGCCGCTGACATCATCGACGCCCTGCTGTTGGCCCTGCGTCGGTCCGGGGTGCACATTGTGCAGGACCGGGCCCGCGCCCTGCGACGGGAGGGTGAGATCCTCACCGGCGTGGAGGGGGAGCGCGGCTTTTACCCCGGCGGGGCGGTGGTCATCGCCACCGGCGGGGTTTCCTATCCGCTGACCGGCTCCACCGGTGACGGATATGCCCTGGCTGAGGCGCTGGGCCACACCATTCTGCCGCCCAGAGGCAGCCTTGTGCCACTGGTGGCGGAGGGGGATGCCTGTGCAAAAATGCAGGGCCTGTCGCTGCGCAACGTGGCCATTCAGGTGCGCAACAGCAAAAAGAAGACCGTCTACGCCGGGCAGGGGGAGTTGCTGTTCACCCACTTTGGCCTGTCCGGGCCGCTGATTCTCAGCGCCAGCGCCCATATGCGGGACTTTGACACAGAGCACTACTACATCAATCTGGATTTGAAGCCCGCACTGGATGAGGAGAAGCTGGACCGCCGTCTGCTGCGGGACTTTGAGGAGAACGCCAACCGGGACTTTCACAATGTTCTGGAGGGCCTGGCACCCCGCCTGATGGTGCCGGTGCTGGTGGAGCGTACCGGCATCCCGGCGGCGGAGAAGGTTCATTCGGTGACGAAGGCCCAGCGCCGCCGTCTGCTGGAGGTCCTCAAGTGCCTGCGCATCGACATACAGGGGCCCCGCCCGGTGGAGGAGGCCATCGTCACCTCAGGCGGGATAAAGGTATCCGAGATCAATCCCACCACTTTGGAATCCAAGAAGGCCCCCGGCGTCTATTTTGCCGGGGAGGTGCTGGATGTGGATGCCTACACTGGCGGCTTCAATCTGCAAATTGCCTGGTCCACCGGCCACGCCGCTGGAGAGGCCGCCGCACAAGACATAGGAGGAATCAACCCATGACAAAGCACAAGAGCATCGCCGTGGACGGCCCCTCCGGGGCGGGAAAGTCCACCCTGGCGAAGCTGCTGGCCCGCAGGCTGGGCTTTTTGTATGTGGATACCGGGGCCATCTATCGGACCGTAGGTCTGCGGGCCTACCGGGCCGGAGTGGACCCGGAGGACGAGGCGGCGGTGACCGCTCTGCTGGACGGCCTGGACATCGAGCTGAAGTATGGCGCGGACGGCCTGCAGCATATGTATCTGGACGGCGAGGATGTGACCGATGCCATCCGCCAGCATGTGATCTCCCGGTATACCTCCGGCGTGTCGGCCATCCCGGCGGTGCGGGCCTTTCTCCTGGAGCGTCAGCGGGACATGGCCCGGGAGCACGATGTGATCATGGACGGCCGGGACATCGGCACGGTGGTCCTCCCCGGCGCGGATGTAAAGATTTTCCTCACCGCCTCGCCAGAGGACCGGGCCCGCCGCCGCTTTGACGAGCTGCGGAAGCGGGGGCAGGAGGCGGACTATGACACCGTGCTCCGGGATATCATTCTCCGGGATGAGCACGACACCCGGCGCTCCGCCGCGCCGCTGCGGCAGGCGAAGGACGCCCTGCTGGTGGATACCACCGGAAATTCCCTGGACGAGAGCCTGGACGTCCTTCTGGAAACCATAAAGGAGCGTCTGAAGGCATGAAGAAGCGAAAGAAAAATGTCATTTACTGCATTGCCTATATGGTACTCTGGGTCGTGTTCCGTATCGTGATGCCCACACGGTGCATCAATAAACAGAACAGGCCCGAAGGGGGCGCGCTGCTGTGCGCCAACCACACCCGCACCAATGACCCACTGTTCATCGCCTATGCACTGGGGTGGCATTACCAGATCCACGTCATGGCCAAGGAGGAGATTATGCACTGGCCCTTCATCGGCTGGGTGCTGAAGCACGGCGGCATTTTCGGCGTCAAGCGGGGCAAGGCGGACGTGGCGGCTATCAAGACGGCGATGAAGTACCTGAAGGACGGTGAACTGCTGCTCATGTTCCCGGAGGGCACCCGCCACCAGGACGGCGAATTCGGCGATGCCAAGACCGGCGCGGCCATGCTGGCCCTGCGTACCGGCGTGCCCATCGTCCCCATCTATCTTCCTGCGGAGAAAAAGTGGTTCCGCTGGAATCCCGTCGTGTTCGGCGAGGCATACTATCCTAAGGCCCCCGAGGGGCGTAAGCCCACGCCGGAGGACTACCACGCGGTGGCCGATGATCTGATGGAGCGCATTGAGGCTTTGAAGCCTCAGGCTGGCCGGTGAGGCTGGAGCTGGCCCGCTCCGCCGGCTTCTGCTACGGAGTCCGCCGGGCGGTGCAGATGGCGGAGATGGCGGCGGAGGAGGGCCGGCCATGCGTCATGCTGGGGCCCATCATCCACAACCGGGACGTGATCGCCTATCTGGAGTCCATAGGGGTGGGCCTGGTGGACACCCCGGAGGAGGTTCCGCCGGGGGTGGCGGTGCTTATCCGTTCCCACGGGGAGGGACGGCCCGTCCATGAGGCGCTGGCGCGCCTGGGCCGGCCGGTCATCGACGCCACCTGCCCCAATGTGTCCCGCATACACCAGATCGTCTCCCGCGCTGAGGAGGGGGGGCGGCAGGTGCTCATCATCGGCACCCGCACCCATCCGGAGGTGGCCGCCATCGCCGGATGGTGCCGGCGGCCGGTGGTGCTGGAAGGGGTGGCGGAGCTGTCGAACTGGCTGGAAACCGCGCCGGAACGGCGGGACATACCTCTCACTATGGTCTCACAAACCACCTCCACCCGTTTTATTTGGGATTCCTGCGTAGAAAAAGCAAAAAAAGAGTGTACAAACTTAAAAATTTTTGATACAATATGTAATGCTACGTGTAAACGACAGTCTGAGGCCCAGGCGCTGGCCGCGCGCTCCGATGCTATGGTCGTCATCGGAGGGCGGGAGAGCTCCAATACCAAACGGCTGGCCGAGTTATGCGGGGCACTCTGTCCCATGGTCGTTTGGATCGAACGGGCGGCGGAGCTGGAACCTTCCAACCTGTGTCGGAAGGCTTCTATTGGAATCACTGCGGGCGCGTCCACGCCTGAGTGGATTATAAAGGAGGTCTATGACAAAATGAGCGACGAAAACATTGAGATCGAGGAATCCTTCGCTGAAATGCTGGAGAAGTCGATCAAAACTTTAAATACAGGGGAGAAGGTTACGGGCGTTGTCACTGGCATTACGCCTACTGAGATCTATGTGGATCTCGGCACCAAGCACGCCGGTTACATACCGGTGTCCGAACTGACCGACGACCCTACGGCCAAGGTTGAGGATCTGGTAAAGATCGGCCAGACTGGCCTGCCCCGGGAGACCCCGATGAGCCAGCTGCTCAAGCAGCATGTCCGCCTGCGCATCACCGAGGTCAACCGCGCCCGCCGCCGTGTGGTGGGCTCCATCCGCGCCGTTGAGGCCGAGGAGCGCGCCGCCAAGGCCGCCGAGGTGTGGGCCAACATTGAGGAGAACAAGCGCTATACCGGCACTGTGAAGAGCCTGACCTCTTACGGCGCTTTTGTGGACATCGGCGGCGTGGACGGTATGGTTCACATCTCTGAGCTGTCCTGGTCCCGCATCAAGCATCCCTCCGAGGTCGTCTCCGTGGGTGACACCGTGGAGGTCTATGTCATCTCCTTCGACAAGGAGAAGAAGAAGATCTCCCTGGGGATGAAGGACCGCTCCCAGAACCCCTGGGAGGTGTTCACCGGCAAGTATCAGCCCGGCGACGTGGCCAATGTCCGCGTAGTCAAGCTGATGACCTTCGGCGCCTTTGCCGAGGTTGTGCCCGGTGTGGACGGCCTGATCCACATCTCCCAGATCGCCGACCACCGCATCGACAAGCCCGGTGACGTGCTGAGCGAGGGCCAAATGGTGGATGTGAAGATCATCGACATCGACTACGACAATAAGAAGGTCTCCCTGTCCATCCGCGCCCTGCTGGAGGGCGGCGACGAGCCCGCTGAGTCCGAGGATGTCAACGAGGAGTAATCACATTCCTACAATGAAACCGTGCTGTTTCCGCTTGGAAACCGCACGGTTTTTTTCATTTTTACAAATAAGACACACAAAATGACTTGCAAAGGGTGAGGAATGCGTCTATAATACGATATGTAGGGTAAAAATGAAGTTATACGCATCGGAATGTTCTGCTGGGAGGTGGGAGCGTGTTTCAGGTTGGAGACAAGATTGTGCATCCAATGCACGGTGCCGGTATCATTGACAGCATCGTGCAGAAAAAAGTCAACGGCGTGGTAAGGGATTACTACATTCTCAAGCTGCCGGTGGGCGGCATGCTGGTCATGATCCCCACGGCAAACAGTGAGGAGATCGGTGTTCGCCCGGTGGTGAAGGGCGACGAGGCGGACCGGGTGATCGCGGCCATCCCGGACATCGAGGTGGACATGACCCCAAACTGGAACCGGCGCTACCGGGAGAATATGCTTCGCCTCAAGAGCGGGAATCTGCTGGAGGTGGCCCGTGTAGTCAAGGGCCTGATGCTCCGCGAGGAGGAGCGCGGCCTGTCCACCGGGGAGCGGAAGATGCTCCACTCGGCCAAGCAGATTTTGATCTCAGAGATTGTGCTCTCGCAGGATGCCAGTTATGAAGATGTTGAGGCGCGCATAAATACCGCCTTGGCCTAATACAGTCTGTAGGGGCGGTCCGCTGTGACCGCCCACCGGACCCCTGGAGGGAAACGGGGGAGGAGCCGAAACGGCTCTTTTTTTGTGGAGGAGGAATGGACATGGCCGGACTGCTTGGGCGGCTGTTCCGGCGGCAGCGGACACCGGAGCTCCGCTGTTCCGCCGTGGTCCCCGCGGCCGGGAGCTCCACCCGGATGGAGGGCCAGGACAAGCTACTCCTTCCCCTGGAGGAGCAGCCCGTTTTGCTACATACCCTGCGGGCGCTGGAGCTGTGCCCCTATCTCGCCGAGATTATCGTGGTCACCCGGGAGGATCTGATCGTCCCCATTGGCCAGCTCTGCCGGGATGCCGGCTTGTCCAAGGTCCGCAAGGTGATAGTGGGTGGGGCTACCCGCACCCACTCGGTTCTGGCCGGGCTTGGGGAGCTCCCCTCCGGCGCGGAGTTGGTGGCCATCCACGACGGGGCCCGCCCCCTGGTCAGCCAGGAGGTGCTGGAGACGGTGATTTTCCGCGCCGCAGAGTGCGGCGCAGCCGCCCCGGCGGTGCCGGTGAAGGACACCATAAAGCGAGCGCGGGACAGTCTGGTGGAGGCTACGCTGGAGCGTTCGGAGCTCTTTGCCGTGCAGACACCCCAGGTGTTTCAGGTGGATCTGATCAAGGCCGCCCTGGTCAAGGCCCTGGAGGACGGGGCCGCCCTGACTGACGACTGCGGAGCGGTGGAGCGGCTGGGCATCGGCGTATCCCTGACGCAGGGGGACTACTGCAATTTGAAAATCACCACCCCGGAGGATCTGGCGGTGGCGGAGGCGCTTTTCGCTTGGAGGGAGCAGCAGTGAGAATTGGACATGGATATGACGTACACCGCCTGGTGGAGGGCCGGCGGCTGATTCTGGGCGGTGTGGAGGTGCCCTTTGACAAGGGCCTGCTGGGTCACTCCGACGCGGATGTGCTCACCCACGCGGTGATGGACGCCCTGCTGGGCGCCTGCGCCCTTGGAGATATCGGGCACCTGTTCCCGGACAGCGACCCGGCCTACGCGGGGGCGGACAGCCTGCGGCTGCTGGACGAGGTGGTTTCCCGCCTCCGTCAGAGGGGATACCGGGTAGGCAATGTGGATGCCACCGTGCTGGCCCAGGCCCCAAAACTGGCCCCCTATCTGGAGCAAATGCGCCGGAATCTGGCCTGGCGGCTCCAGGTGCCGGTGGACGCTGTCAGCGTCAAGGCCACCACAGAGGAGGGCCTTGGCTTTACCGGCACGGGAGACGGCATTGCCGCCCATGCCGTCTGCCTGGTGGAGAACCTTCTGTAACCGGCGAACCAGACGCTCCTCCGGTGCATACACTGCACTGAGAGGAGCGTTTCTATATGGTTTACTATCTCATTGTCTGCCGTTCCCTGACCTACGCCCAGCGGACGGCCTCCGCTCTGGAGCGGGCGGGCATTACGGCCCACATCCTCCGCTCGCCAAAGATGATTTCCGGGGAGGGGTGTAGCCACTCCGTCAAGGTTTCGGAACGCAATCTGGCCCCGGCGCTGCTGATTTTGGGCCGCGTCGGGCTGACGCCCAAGCGCATCTATATCATGTCCAGCGACGGCAGCTATAAAGAGGTTCTGCTATGATCTATCTTGACAGCGCGGCCACAACCTTACAAAAACCGCCCGCCGTGGCGCGGGCGGTTTCGTCCGCAGTGGGGCGCCTGGCAACCCCTGGCCGCGGCGGGCATGTTCCCGCCATGCGGGCGGCAGAAACCGCCTTTCTCTGCCGTCAGGCAGCGGCGGAGCTCTTTCAGGCGGAGAGCCCAGAACAGGTGGTGTTCACCTCCAACGCCACCCATGGGCTGAATCTCGCCATTCATTCCCTGTTGAAGCCCGGGGACGCCGTGGTGATCTCCGGCTATGAGCACAACGCCGTCACCCGACCGCTCCACGCCCTTGGTGTCAATATCCGGGTGGCTGCAGGCCCGCTCTTTGATCCGGAGGCTCAAGTCCGCGCCTTTGAGCGCCAGCTGGACGAGACGGTGAGGGCCGTCATTTGTAACCATGTGTCCAACGTGTTCGGCTTCATCCTGCCGGTGGAGGGCATCGCGGCCCTGTGCCGGGAACGTGGAATTCCCTTTGTGCTGGACGCCTCCCAGTCGGCCGGGTGTCTGCCCGTCCACATGGGGGAGCTGGGCGCAGCCTTTGTCGCCATGCCGGGACACAAGGGACTTTACGGTCCCCAGGGCACCGGCCTGCTGCTCTGCGGGGCGGAGACCCACCCACTACTCATGGGCGGCACCGGAAGCGCCTCGGCGCTCCAGGCCATGCCCGATTTCCTGCCCGACCGCCTGGAGGCAGGCACCCACAACATGCCCGGCATTGCCGGCCTGCTGGAGGGACTTCGTTATGTTCAGACACAGGGGACGGAGCGTATTTTGACCCATGAGCGCCGCCTGATCCGCCAAGCGGCTGCCGGACTGTCCCGCATTCCCGGCGTGACTGTCTACGGGGATGGGGGAGCCGTCCAGGCCGGCGTGCTCTCCTTCCAGATAGACGGAATGGACTGTGAAGCGGTAGGCGAGGCCCTGGGCGCCAGAGGGATTGCCGTCCGTGCCGGCCTGCACTGCGCGCCGCTGGCCCATCAGTCGGCCGGGACGCTGGAGGCTGGGACAGTCCGCGCCAGCGTCTCCGCCTTCAATACACCCCGGGAAGTCGAGCGCTTCACACAGGAGGTTGCGCGGCTGACCGCCGGGCAAAAATAGCCGCGTCTGCGGCTATTTTTTGTGTCTGCACACAGGGCCTGTTCACAGAAAATTGATTTCCCTTCTACTTGTCAACCGCCTGTGAATACAGTATAATAAATCAGTTAAAGGATATACATGTACTCTGCGGGAAGCAAGGATGCCGGCGCGGCCGGAAGCGGGAGACGAGGAAATGGAAGGCATTTTGTATTTGCTCCAGGAATTCAAGGGAAAGGTCGTCCTGTTTGGTATCTCTGATGTGGTTGATATCGCGATCATGGCCTTTCTTATCTATAAGGTGATTATGCTGATGCGCCGCACCAACTCCGGCGCGGTGGCCAAGGGCGTACTGCTGCTGCTGTTTGCCCTGGGTGTCTCCACCTTCTTCCACCTCAACACGGTCAGCTATCTGCTTCAGCAGCTCATGGTGTGGGGTGTGGTAGCCCTGGTGGTCATTTTCCAGCCCGAAATCCGCCGCTTTCTGGAGCAGATGGGCCGCACCAGCCTCGGGAAGGTGTTTACACCGGAGGAGGCACGCAACGAGCTGGACGGTGATTGTCCGCGCTGGACGGATTGTGGGCGCGGGCTGTATGCTTCCCATGTCGGGCAATGTAAATCTGTCGCGGGAGCTGGGCATGCGCCACCGGGCAGGCATCGGAGCAAGTGAGCACACGGACGCCGTGGTGGCTATTGTCTCGGAGGAGACCGGCTCCATCTCCGTGGCGGTGGGCGGCATGCTCAAGCGCCACCTGGCGCCGGAGACTCTGGAGCGCCTGCTCCGCAATGAGCTACTTCCGGAACGGGAGAATGACGAGGCCGCGTCCAAATTCAAGCTGGGCAATCTGCTCCGCTTTGGAAAGGGGAAAAAGCAGGATGGGAACGAAAATTCTTAACAGCCGGTGGTTCTATGTGGTGCTCTCCATCCTGCTGGCGTTTCTCCTCTGGGTCTACGTCGGCAACGACCCCAACTCGGTGGACACCGGAACCCTGCGGAATGTCCGGGTGGTATTCAGTGGATTGGAAAAGCTTGAAGAGCGGGGACTGATGATCTCTGAGGGAGCAGAGCAGACGGTCAATTTGCAGCTATCTGCCCGCGGCGAGGTGTGGAGCCGCCTGAACCAGGGAGATACCACTGTGGTGGTGGATGTCTCCGGTATTACCGAGCCAGGGGAGCAGAGTGTGGCTATTACCTCACGCAACATCAATTTTCCCCGCTCCATCACCATAATCGACTCCATTGATGTACGCTACACCAGCCCAAGTACCATCGACTTCACCGTTTCCCGCTGGAGCAGCAAGGAGATCCCGGTTCAAGGCACCTTTAACGGCAGCGTGGCCGAAGGCTTCCAACGCCGTGACTTCTCCTTCGCGCCGGATACCATTACCGTCAGCGGCCAGGAGGAGCTGGTCAGTCAGGTGGATCACGCCCAAATCACCATCTCTCAGGAGGACATGAATTCCACCTACAGCGCCGACTGTAGCTATACCCTCATCGGCACCAACGGCCAGCCCATCGCCGCCGGCCTGGTGGAGACGGAACCGGAGACCGTGCTGGTCACCCTCCCGGTGGAGAAGATGAAGGAGGTGGAGCTGACCGTGGATCTCATTCCCGGCGGCGGTGCCACCGCAGATAATGTAACCGTAGACATTGAGCCCAGAACCTTGATGGTAGCGGGCAGCGCAGAGATCCTGGATCAGCTGGACCGCATCAGCCTGGGTGAGATTGACCTGTCCAAGGTATTTGGCACCCTGACACAGTCTATGACGATCAATTTGGACCCATCCCTGACCAATGTCAGCGGCATTACAGAGGCCAAGGTAACCGTCACCGTGGAGGGCTTGGTCACTAAGACACTGGAGGCTGGAAATATTGAGATTGTCAATAAGCCGGGCGGCTATGAGATCACACGCAACACCCAGTCCTGCACAGTTTTGATCCGCGGCACCCAGGAAGCCGTAGATGCGGTCACGGCTTCCCAAGTCCGGATTGTGGCCGATCTGTCCAACCTGGATCTGTCCACTGGAAGCCGGACAGTGCCGGTCAAGGTCTATCTGGATGGCAGCAGCGAGGTGGGCGTGGTCGGTGAGTACAACATTTCCATTTCGGTCTCAAGATCGTAGAAATCAGGTGAAAGTATGGTTCAAACAGCAAAGGTAACCCGCGTCCTGGCTGACGGCAGGGCGGAGGTGGCCGTCAAGCGTCAGTCTGCCTGCGGCCACGACTGCTCCAAATGCGGCGGAGGCTGCAGCGAACTGATGGTCAGCTCCACCGTAGCAGTGATAGCCGCCAATCCGGTCCGGGCCATGCCCGGCGACATGGTGACGGTGGAGTCCTCCACCAGCCGGGTACTGGGCGCGGCTGTGATCGTCTATCTGGTGCCCTTCCTGCTCTTTTTCGCCGGCTATTTCCTCTGTGCGGCTTTCCGGCTCTCTTCGGGAGTCAGTGCGGCCGTCGGGGTGGCCGGGTTCGCACTAGGACTCCTGCTGGCCGTTCTGTGGGACCGCCGGGTGCGCAGGCAGCAGGCCATTTCCTTCTGCATTACCGCCATTGCGCCGGAGGCCTGATGTTCGGCTATGTGCGCCCCAACCGGGACGAGTTGAAAGTGCGGGAGCTGCGGGACTACGAGGCCCTCTACTGTGGACTCTGCCACGCATTGGGAAGGCGGCACGGCTTTTTCGCCCGGTTCTTTCTGAACTACGACTTTACCTTTCTCGCCATGCTCTTGGACGGCTCGAAGCCTACGGCGGAGCGGAAGCACTGTCCGGCCCGCCTCTGGTGTCGGAAAAAGGGCTGCATCTGCGCCGGAAGCGTGGATGCGGCGGCGGACGCCGGAACCATCCTCAGCTATTGGAAGCTGCGGGACACGGTGGCGGACGGTCCCTTCTGGAAGGGAACTGCCGCCCGGGTTCTGTCCTTTCTGCTCCGACCCGGCTACCGCCGGGCGGCCCAGGCCCGGCCGGAGTTTGACCGGGCGGTGCGCAGTTGTCTGGAGGAGCTCCAGGCCCTGGAGCAGGAGGGCTCTCCCTCACTGGACCGGACGGCGGACACCTTTGCCCGCATCCTGGCGGCGGCCGCCCTTCCGGCGGAGTCCTCCGCCCGGACCCGCGCCCTGGAGCAGCTCCTCTACCATGTGGGGCGGTGGATTTACCTGGTGGACGCCTGGGACGATCTGGAGGAGGACGGACGCACCGGGTCCTACAACCCCATTGCCGCCCGTTTTCCGGAGCAGGTGGAGGCCAACCGGGATTATCTGCGCACCACCCTTCTCCACTCTCTGAACCTGGCCCGCTCCGCCTGTGCGCTCCTGGAGCTGGGCCACTGGCAGGGCGCCGTGGAGAATATCCTCTATCTGGGGCT
>PPYE01107700.1_pt1 | contig 13322 bp, 13 predicted proteins | sample 1559881 | NCBI WGS metagenome assembly PPYE01 (sample SAMN08240022, study PRJNA423297) | Human gut metagenome, whole genome shotgun sequencing project.
TGCATGAGAATCAGAAACATGAAATTTTTTTGCTATAGAAACAGAAGTTTCTAAGAGATTCCTGTAAGCATCTACGATAAGCATATCAGTAGCATTTGTTGTGATCCTATGTCAAGATTTAGTACAAGTTAAAATGAGGTTTTCCCCATTTTAACCTGCCATCAGCAATTCGTGTTGTTGCACTCTACGATACAGTTCTTCATAATCATTTGGTGACATATAGTCGCAGTGACTATGAATCCGTTTTGTGTTGTAGAATGCCTCCAGATACTCGAATACCAATCGATATGCATGCCCATAATCGCGGATTTTGAAGCGATTTAACCATTCACGTTTAATCAGTGAATGAAATGATTCAATACAAGCATTATCCCATGGGTAAGCTTTTTTAGAGTAGCTACACTGCATATTTGCAGTAACACGTTTGTATTCATTAGATACATACTGGCTCCCGCGATCCGAGTGTAGAATCAATGGTTCTTCGATTTTTCGTCTTGCCTTAGCTTTATTTATTGTTTCAATCACGCAGGACACTTCCAGTGTATTAGATAGCATCCAGGCAATGATTTTCCTGGAATATAAATCCATGATACTGGTTAGATAGACGAAGCCATCTATCGTCCAGATATAGGTGATATCAGAACACCAAACAGTATTTGGTCGTTCTGGATTAAGCTGTTCATCTAGGATATTTTGAAGTTCGTTACTGAAGTCAGAATCTTTTGTGGTAATTGTCCATGGTTTTACCCATTGAGCCTTGATGCCCATTTGTTTCATATATTGCCCCACGGTACGCTCGGAAATGATTTCTCCTGCTTTACGTAATACTTGAGTAATTTTAGGAGCTCCATAATTCTGTTTAGATTCATTGTAAATATCCTTGATTTTGGCTTTTACTGCTTCACGACGCTTTTCAGCATTAGAAGGAACATGTTTCAGCCATGCATTATAACCAGCACGGGAAACGCCAAGTATTTTCAACATTCCGGAGACAGAAACACGGCGTTTAGCCTTACGGGCTGCTTCTGCCTTCTCAGCAACTTCGAGATAAATGGCTTCTGTCATTTTCCCAGAATGTTGATTGCTTTTTTTAATACATCGAGCGCATCCTGTGTATCACGTAGTTCACGCTTTAAACGTGCGATTTCTTTTGCTTCATCAGAAGCGTAGTTGCCAGAACCACGGTTTTCAATATCTCCTGTTTCGCGCAGTTCTTTTTGCCAGCGAGATAAAGACTGCTGACTGATTCCTAAGTTTAAAGCACAACCCTGCAGTCCTAAATCTCTGTGATCATGATAGTACTGGACTGCATCTATCTTGAATTGTTTATCATAGTGCTTTGCCATAATGAGATCCTCCTTCAGTGCGATACATACATAGTATCATAAAATTAGTAATAAGGAATTCTCATTTTGACTTGTACTATTTATATTCTAGCACCAATGAGCCGATCGAAAAAAGGTAGAAAAAATACCAGAAGCTGCTTTTAGAGAAGCAATTGCGAATGTCCTGATCCATCGTGCATGGGATGTGGAAGTGCAAATCAGGGTTTTGATGTTTGATGATAAAATTGAAGTGATTTCGCCGGGAGGTTTGCCAGCAGGAATAATAGAGGAAGAGTATTTGTCTGGTAAACTGTCAATTTTACGCAATCGGAATCTTGCAAATGTTTTTTACAGATTAGGTTTTGCTGAGATATTTGGAACTGGAATTACGAGAATTAAGCAATTATATGAGGAAGGGCTGATAAAACCAGAGTTTGAAGTGACAGAAAATACAATAAAGATTATGCTTCCGGTTAATGAAAAAAATCTGAATTTATCAGAAGATGAAAGCATAATATATGAAGTTCTAAGTAAGACGATGTTGAAACCAATGAGTGAAATTGCACCGTATGTACCTTTGGGAAAATCAAAGACGACACAGTTGCTGAAAGAAATGACTAAAAAAGGTGTTGTGGATATTAGAGGAAAAGGAAGAGGTACAAAGTACGTGTTAAAGTAAAATTTTCAAAAAACAATTGTAATACCCCAAGCTTTCCGCTTATTCTTTACAAAAAGTCCCATATTTGCTACAATGTAACGAAAAGAGTAAAATTTATTTTCGCAAAAAAGACTGGAGGATATAGATAAATGTGTGGAATCGTAGGATATGTTGGATCGCAGCAGGCGGCTCCAATCTTACTGGATGGACTGTCAAAGCTGGAGTATCGTGGATATGATTCAGCAGGACTTGCTGTTCGTAATGGAACAGAAGAGACAGAAGTTATCAAGGCGAAAGGCCGTTTGAAAGTACTGTTTGAGAAGACCAATGGTGGTGCAGCCGTTCCGGGAACCTGTGGAATCGGTCACACCAGATGGGCAACACACGGGGAACCGTCAGAGAACAATGCGCATCCGCATATGAGTGACGATGGCAATGTAGTTGCTGTACACAACGGTATTATTGAAAACTATCAGGAGTTAAAGAACAAGCTGCTCCGCAAAGGATATACATTCTACTCTGAGACGGATACAGAGGTTGCTGTTAAGCTGATCGATTATTATTATAAAAAGTATGAAGGAACACCGGTAGATGCGATCAACCATTCTCTGGTCCGTATTCGTGGATCTTATGCGCTTGCTGTGATGTTCAAGGATTATCCGGAAGAAATTTATGTGGCAAGAAAAGACAGTCCGATGATTCTTGGCGTAGGAGATGGAGAGAGTTTTATTGCATCAGATGTGCCGGCTATTTTGAAATATACAAGAAATGTATACTATATTGGCAACCTGGAGATGGCAAAGGTCAGCAAAGAGGAAATTACCTTCTACAATCTGGACGGAGAAGAAATCCAGAAAAAAATGAAAACTGTTGACTGGGATGCAGAAGCAGCTGAAAAAGCTGGTTTTGAGCATTTTATGATGAAAGAGATCCATGAGCAGCCAAGAGCGGTTAAGGATACTCTGAATTCTGTATTAAAAGACGGAAAGTTTGATCTGACAGATATCGGATTAGCGGAAGAGGATATCCGGAGAACAAGCCAGATTTACATTGTAGCATGTGGTTCTGCTTACCATGTAGGTATGGTGGCACAGTATGTGATCGAGGATCTGGTGAAGATTCCTGTTCGTGTGGAGCTGGCTTCTGAATTCCGTTACCGTAAGCCAATTCTGGATCCAAATGGTTTGGTGATCATTATCAGCCAGTCAGGAGAGACCGCAGACAGTCTTGCAGCGCTCCGTGAGACAAAAGCGCAGGGAATCCGTACACTTGGAATTGTCAATGTAGTCGGATCTTCTATTGCAAGAGAAGCGGATAAGGTATTCTATACTCTTGCAGGACCGGAGATCTCTGTGGCAACAACGAAAGCGTACAGTACACAGCTGATGGCTTCTTACATCCTTGCAATTGAGTTTGCCAAAGTAAAAAATACAATCACTGAAGAGCAGTATGAGAATTATATTGCTGAATTACAGGCAATCCCGGAGAAGATTGAAAAGATTATTGAAGATAAAGAAAGAATCCAGTGGTTTGCAGCAAAGCAGGCAAACGCAAAGGACGCATTTTTTGTCGGACGTGGAATTGATTATGCAATCTGTATGGAAGGCAGCCTGAAGATGAAAGAGATCAGTTACGTTCATTCAGAGGCATATGCAGCGGGAGAACTCAAGCACGGAACCATTTCTCTGATAGAGGATGGAACGCTTGTGATCGGTGTGCTGACACAGCCGGAATTATATGAAAAGACGATCAGCAACATGGTAGAGTGCAAGAGCCGTGGTGCATATCTGATGGGACTTACAACTTATGGCAATTACAGCATTGAGGATACTGCTGATTTTGTGGTTTACATTCCGAAGACAGATGAGCATTTTGAGGCATCTCTTGCAGTGATCCCGCTGCAGCTGATGGGATATTATGTATCCGTTGCAAAGGGACTGGATGTAGATAAGCCGCGTAATCTGGCGAAATCTGTAACGGTTGAATAAAGTGATGCAGGAAGTTCCAGCGGAATTTCCTGTTGAATAAACGAGATGAACGACATAAAAATGTGCCGTTCATCTTTTTTTTCATATTTTATCACACTTTCATCACAATTATGGGCTAAACTCTTACCTATAGAAAAGGAAAAGAAAGGAGTCTTGAATGATGGACAATCAGTACAATTATTACAGACCAGATTCAAATGAAAATAGAGGAGCAGACAATCAGCAGGGAGTCGGAGCAGGACCGCAGCAGAATCCGAAAGCTCCAAAACCGAAAAAAGGTTACGCAAAGAAAGTCGCACTTGTTGTAGGAGCAGCCGTATTATTTGGGGCAGTCGGCGGTGTGACGATGCAGGGAACCAGTTATCTGACTGGTAAGCTGCTTGGAAAGAATACAAAGAGTACCGTAGGCACAACAAAGACTGTATCGAACGCAAAGCTTACAACATCTACCAGTACAGTGACATCTGATGTATCAGATATCGTTGAAAATACACTTCCGTCAATTGTTTCTATTACCAATATGAGCGTACAGGAAGTACAGAATTTCTTCGGAGGAATCAGCCAGCAGGAGAGTGAAAGCGCCGGATCCGGTATCATCATCAGCCAGAATGATTCAGAACTCCTGGTTGTTACCAATAACCATGTTGTAGAAGGAAGCGATACACTTACTGTTACATTTAATGATGGTAACAGCGTGGAAGCGCAGATCAAAGGAACAGACTCCGCAAGAGATCTTGCAGTCGTAGCTGTTCCGCTTGATAAAATTTCAGACGATACAATGAATGCGATTAAGGTTGCAACACTTGGAGATTCAGATTCTCTGAAGGTTGGAGAACCTGCTATTGCAATCGGTAATGCACTTGGCTATGGACAGTCTGTTACAACTGGTATCGTCAGTGCAACCGGACGAACAATTGATGGATTTGACGGAGAATACATCCAGACAGATGCAGCAATCAACCCTGGTAACAGTGGTGGAGCTCTTCTGAATGCAAATGGTGAGGTAATTGGTATCAACTCTGCAAAGATCAACAGCTCGGCAGTAGAGGGTATGGGATTTGCGATTCCGATTTCTGATGCAAGTGATGTTATCCAGAATCTGATGAATAAAGAGACAAGAAGCAAGGTTTCAGATGAAGAAAGAGGATATCTTGGAATCAAGGGATATGATGTATCTGAAGAAGGTGCACAGATGTACAATATGCCGACCGGTGTTTATGTCAAAGAAGTTATGAGTGGTGGCGGAGCTGAAAAAGCAGGTCTTACAAAAGGATCGATCATTACTGGCTTTGAGGGAAGTTCCATTAGTGGTATGAGCTCTCTTCAGGAACAGCTTCAGTATTATAAAGCCGGAGAAGAGGTAACGCTTACCGTACAGATCCCGGATAAGAATGGTGAATATACAGAGAAAGATATCAAGGTTACACTTGGTAAAAATTCATAAAATGATGTGAACACGCCGTTTTATGGGAGTATGAGGTGTTCGAGGATTGCGGGAATTGCATAGAAATGGAGCAATCCGGTTACATTATAAAATACTAAAGAAAGATGCCGTCAGATCAGAAATGGTCTGGCGGCATTATTGATGTTACGACCTGTTTGAAACGGAAACGGGCATCAGATTATACCGGATGCAAAAGTCAGAACCCTTTTTAAAAAATTACCATACAATAATATTGCAGATATAAGAAAGGGGAGCCAAAACAATGCAAAATTGCAGAAATAATAATCCATATATGAGACGTGCAAATTGTGGATGTGGCAATAATAACAATAGCTGTAATAGTAATTCATGTATGGCGAACAATGATGGAAGAAATCTATCGATGTCAGCACCTGTTTACCGAGAACGATCTGGATGTAGCGATCGGGACGATGCGTTGGATGGAATGTCGATCGCAATGGCTTATGTGCCATGGCAGAGCTGGAGACACATTTACGAAGCCGGAAAAGGATTTCACAGAGGAACCATATTCGAAGAGCTTGATCTTCCGTTTAAGGGGAAAGGAGGATGTAACGCATGAATGAAATGCCAAATTCCAAACCTTGCAGAAAAGATCTCCTGATGCAGATTGGTCATGCGAGCTTTGCGGTAGATGATGTGAAGCTTTATCTGGACACTCATCCTCGTGATCAGGAAGCGCTGGACTTTTTTTATGAATATAATAAAAAAAGGAACCAGTTGTTGAAAGAATATGCAAAATATTATGGACCACTCACAGTAGATACCGCTGTTCCTTCCTGCTCAGACAGATGGAACTGGATCAATGAGCCATGGCCGTGGCAGGAAGGAGGGTGTTAGTTTATGTGGAATTATGAAAAACGTTTACAATATCCCGTAAAAATTACCCAGACCAATCCGAAGATGGCCCAGGTAATCATCAGTCAGTTCGGTGGACCGGATGGAGAATTAGCTGCGTCCATGCGTTATTTATCACAGAGGTACACCATGCCGTACAAAGAAGTGACAGGAATTTTAACCGATATTGGCACAGAGGAACTTGCCCACATGGAAATGATATGTGCCATTGTTTACCAGCTTACCAAGGATTTATCTCCGGAGGAAATTAAGGCTTCTGGTTTTGATAAATATTATGTGGACCACACACTTGCACTTTGGCCGCTGGCAGCTAGTGGAACACCGTGGACAGCAACTTATTTTCAGTCCAAGGGTGACCCAATTACAGATTTACATGAAGATATGGCTGCGGAACAGAAAGCCAGGACGACGTATGATAACATTTTAAGGCTTGTAAAAGACCCGGAAGTATGTGATCCGATTCGTTTTTTGAGAAAGCGGGAAATTGTACATTACCAAAGATTTGGAGAAAGTTTAAGGATCGTTCAGGATAATCTGAACAGTAAGAACTTTTATGCAATCAATCCGGAGTTTGATACGGATTCAAATAGTAGTTGTGGCAATTAAAACAGCGCGTATGGAAAAACGTCCCCAATTATGAAAATCCGGTTTGATAAAAAAGGTGCGACCTCATAGGCTGCACCTTTTTTAAATGTCAGCCTACTAACGTTATTCTGTATATACCATGCTGATATACGATAATGCATAAGTTCTACCAGTATCTAATAATTAACGAGAGGAATGATCCTGGATATAATCAGCCAGCATCGAAATAAATTCGGATGCGGTCGGTTTGTCAAATACAGGATAACCAAGCAGCGGGCTTAAAATTTTATTGGAATTCTGATTCCAATAACTGTTGATCATTGTACGGATGGCGGCTTCAACACACATGTTGGAAACGCCATACTGCTCACCGACAACGCGGTAAAGATTAGAGGTTACATTCTTCAGGTAAAATTCCTGATCTTTGAGAACGAGGGCGACTGCTGAAGCAAGATAGTTATAACCAGAGTACGTGGAACGAAGACCAGCTTTTCTTAATACATGCCTGACATCATACATAAGAACCTCCTTCCAATATTCATACCGACTATCTAACTATAGAATAAAGGAATTCTATAGATATGTAAATAATTTTGTCCATAACGATATATTTCGTGAGATTTCGATATATTGTGTGAAGCGGATAATGGAAAAATCTGCTTTTTTTTGCTATAATCCTTAATTGGATAGAACAGACAGAATCAATTTCAGGAGTGAAATTTATGAAGATACAATATCAGAAAATAGAAAACGGACTTGAAATTCTCAGGATCTGGCAGGATTCAGGAATCATAAAAGTACCGGAGCAGATAGAGGGAATCCCTGTCATCCGCATTGCTCCATATACATTTTCACTGCATAAAGATGAAGAAGAGAAAAATGCATCTGTTTATCAGACAGAGACAGAAGAAGAGAATGATCGTTTTGCGCAGCCGGAAGAACTCTGCTGTGGTGGAATGGTAAGGGAAATCCATCTTCCGTCTACCGTACAGTCAATTGGAAATTATGCGTTTTATGGATGTATGAATCTGAAACTTTTCCATGGGACAGATGCAATCGTGCGGATGGGGAGCGGGGTATTTACCGGATGCCGTCTGGAGAAGGTGGAGATTGATTTTATGGATGGAAATAAGTCCTGTCTTAAGGAAATTCTGACGGAGATCCGGTATCAGATCATTGCAACACTGCGTTATCAGGGAACGGAGACGAAGATCCTGTTTCCGGAATATTACGCAGATGCGGTGGAAAATACGCCGGCGCGGATCGTGGAGACGCATTATTATGGTTCCGGTGGAGAGTACAGGGAGTGCTTTTACCGGCGGGAACTGGATTATGGAAAATACGACCGGTTGTTTGCACTTTCTGAAGCAAGAGATTCGGAAGAGGCAATTTTCAGTGTGGCTCTGACGCGTCTGCGATATCCGTGGAAGCTGGAAGATGCGGCAAAGCTGCGCTATGAAAATTATGTAAAGGCGCATATGGAAGGAATTGGAGAAAGCTGTATCCATGCGGTGAAAGAAAGACGCGAAATCGCCGCCGGAGATCCGCAGGAGGTTCTGCTTTTTTGCTGCAGAGAGCATTATTTTGATGAACAAGCGTTGGGAAAAACGATTACTTATGCGGCAGATGCAGGACAGACCGAGATTTCAGCTATTTTGATGGACGAACGTTACCGTAGTTTTCCAAAAAAGAAGAAAAAGTTTGTATTGTAAAAGAAGGTGGAAAGATTGGAAGAAATGTCATTAGAACAGGGTCTGGAAGAAATCGGACATAAAATACTGGTTCTGACGAGGAACGAACTGTATATGAAGATGAGATTTATGGATGTGGCGCTTTCGGCGTTTTATTATGTACAGGATTTTTCGGTAGACCTTCTTGCTACAGACGGAGAGACAATGTATTTTAACGGGCAGATGCTGGGAGGTGAGTACAGGCAGAACCGGATCGAGGTAAACCGCGCCTATCTACATCTGGTTCTGCACTGCATTTTCCGACATGTATTTCGCAGAAATGGACGGGAAGAGCTTGTATGGAACCTGGCGGCGGATATTGCGGTAGAATCTGTGATTGACGACTGGAACCTCCAGAATATACGAAAAAGCCAGTCCTGGATCAGACAGAGAACCTACCGGGATCTGAAAGAGGAAATCAAGGTATTTACAGCGGAAAAAATTTATGGAGTACTGGTAAGATGGAAGCTTTCGGACAGAGAGATGGAGCGCATGACCCGGGAATTTACCGTGGATGATCACAAGTACTGGGCAAAAGATGAAGATGATGAAAAACAAAGCGAAATGAACCAGAGGTGGCAGGATATCAGCGAGAAAATGCAGACCGATATGGAAACTTTTTCGAAAGAAGCAGCATCAAATACCGGGCATTTTCTGGATCAGGTCCGGGTTGAGAACCGACAGCGATATGACTACCGCAGCTTTTTGCATAAATTTGCTGTACTGAAGGAAGAGGTTACCGTGGATGATGACAGCTTTGATTATGTATTTTACAGTTATGGACTGCGCCTTTATGGAAATATGCCTCTGATCGAGCCACAGGAATGGAAAGAAGTGAAAAAAGTGGAGGATTTTGCAATCGTGATCGATACGTCCATGTCCTGTTCAGGAGATCTGGTAAAAAAATTTCTGGAGGAGACCTATGGCATTTTAAGTGAAGCAGGGAGCTTTTTTCAGAGAGTCAATATCCACATTATACAATGTGATGACCAGGTGCAGTCGGACAGGAAGATTACCTGTAAAGAAGAATTACAGGAATATATGGAAAAGCTGGATCTTGCCGGGGAAGGTGGAACGGATTTCAGACCGGCGTTTGCCTATATTGATGAGCTGATCGCGACGCACCGGTTCACTGAACTGAAGGGTGTGATCTATTTTACCGATGGACAGGGGATTTATCCGCAGAAAATGCCTCTGTACCAGACCGCGTTTGTATTTATGGATGACGGGGCAGAAGAACAGGAAGTTCCGCCGTGGGCGATGAAACTGGTTCTGGATGAAGAAGATTTGAGAGGAGTGAGAAATAGATGAATATTAAACGTGCAAAACAGGAAATCAAGGATGCGGTGCAGGCATACCTGATGAAGGATGAATATGGAGAATATCAGATTCCGGCAATCCATCAGAGACCGATCCTTTTGATGGGACCTCCGGGAATTGGAAAAACACAGATCATGGAGCAGATTTCAAGGGAATGTGAGATCGGACTGGTTGCGTATACGATCACGCACCATACCAGACAGAGTGCGATCGGGCTTCCGTTTATTCAGACAAAGATCTACGGTGGAAAAGAGTATTCGGTAACCGAGTATACGATGAGTGAGATCATTGCTGCTGTATATGAAAAGATAGAGCAGAGCGGCATGAAAGAGGGAATCCTGTTTATCGATGAGATCAACTGTGTTTCAGAGACGTTGGCGCCGACTATGCTGCAGTTTTTACAGTGCAAGATGTTTGGTAATCAGAGTGTGCCGGAGGGATGGATCATTGTGGCGGCAGGGAATCCGCCGGAATATAATAAGTCGGTGCGGGAATTTGATGTGGTGACACTGGACCGGATCAAGCGGATCGATGTGGAAGCTGATTTTGATGTCTGGAAGGAATATGCGTATCAGGTTGGAATCCATCCTGCAGTGCTTTCTTATCTGGAACTTCGAAAAGAGAATTTCTATCGTATGGAAAATACAGTAGATGGAAAAATGTTTGTCACAGCCAGAGGATGGGAAGACCTGTCAAGGTTGATCCAGGTTTATGAAAAGCTTGGTAAAGAGGTGGATCGTGAGGTTGTGCATCAGTACCTCCAGCACTGGAAGACAGCGAAGGATTTTGCAAATTATCTGGAGCTTTACCGAAAGTATCAGAAGGAGTATGGACTGGAGCGGATCCTTGCAGGATATTATGAAAAAGATACCTTAGAACGTTTGAAATTTGCGTCGTTTGATGAGCGGCTGAGTGTGGTAAATCTTCTGTTCGGAAAGATGGCAGAACTTTTTAAAGAAGAATATGAGATGGAAAAATTTGTGGAGGGACTGTTTGCTCAGCTGTGTGCTTATAAAGAGGAATTGCAAAAGGAAGGTGCAGTTCCGGGAGAGGTCCTTGCTGCGAAAATTCAGTCTCTTAGGCGGGAAGTTGAACAGAAGAAGGCCGCCGGACAGCTTACAAAGGCGGAAATGCACCGTATGGAGCGTATTTTATGCAAATTGGAAGAATACCAGAAAGCTCCGGAATTTGAGTCTGTAAAGGCCACATTTGACAGCGAAGAAGAGCAGAGAGAGCAAATGGCAGATAAGACACTGGAAACGCTGAATCACTGCTTTGAATTCCTGGAATCTGCTTTCGGCGAGAGCCAGGAAATGGCAGTATTTGTCACGGAACTCAACAGTAATGTGTACAGCATTGCGTTCCTGCGGGAAAATGACTGTGCGATGTATTACAAATACAACAAAGGGTTACTTTTGGATGAACGCCGTGAAGAAATCCTGGAACAGATGGATGCCGTGGAAAATGTAGTGGAAAGAGGACTGGTTGAAGATTAAAGAGCAAGAACTGACAGAATAAGAACGACTATGCCTGTGGTATCATATAATGATAGAAAGCAGAAGAAATGGGAATGAAATTCATGCCAGATCTGCAATTTTGTAAGGAACTTCCCGAAATAAAACCAGGGGAATATCGCCTGAAATATGATCTCACTTTGCGCGCGTCTCCCGGTCTTGGAACTGCGTTGTGCCGGGGAAACTATCACTGGGAGAGCTGCCTGAAAGCGGAAAGTAAGGTGTATATCTGCCAAATCAGATATTTGAGCAGATCTGTATGGGGATTGATAGAGAATACGGGGTGGATATGCCTTTATATGAATCATAAATGGCTGATAACTACTATAGCATAATTATAAAAATGACATTTTATGCCTGACGAGCCTGTTGGAGTGAAACTTACATTTCATGTAGACCCTCGCCAAAAGCGGAACCTTTTAAGCGTTGGCTTGCTCAGAAAAAGGACGCTGATAATTTCATATCAACGTCCTTTAAATCTGTCAGTATTGGGATATACAATTATTTATTGTTTACCTCAAGATTCTTCATCGCACGAACCTTCAGCGGAAGTCCGAACAGAGTGATGAATCCGCTTGCATCATGATGATCGTACATATCACCAGTTGTGAAGCTTGCCAGAGATTCATTGTAAAGTGAGTATGGAGAAGTAGTTCCGGCTTTAATGATATTTCCTTTGTAAAGTCTGAATTTAACTTCACCTGTAACATATTTCTGGGTAGATTTTACGAAAGCACGAAGAGCTTCACAAAGTGGTGTGAACCATTTTCCTTCGTATACAACCTGAGCAAGTTTGTTGCCAAGATCTTTCTTAACTTCCATGGTAGCACGGTCGATAACCAGTTCTTCAAGCTGTTTGTGAGCTTCCATCAGGATTGTTCCACCAGGAGTTTCATAAACACCACGGGATTTCATACCAACAACACGGTTCTCAACGATATCAACGATACCGATACCATGCTTGCCGCCAAGTTCGTTGAGTTTGCGGATGATATCAGAAACCTTCATGGCTTCGCCGTTGATTGTCTTCGGAACACCTTCTTCAAATGTCATAGTTACATATTCATCTTCATCCGGTGCATTTTCCGGTGTATTTCCAAGAACAAGAAGATCAGCGTAATTTGGTTCGCAGGATGGATCTTCAAGTTCCAGTCCTTCGTGGCTGATGTGCCATAAGTTACGGTCACGGCTATAGCTGTGGCTTGCGTCAAACGGAAGATCGATTCCGTGAGCTTTACAGTAAGCGATCTCATCGTCACGTGACTGAAGTGTCCACAGATCTGTCATTCTCCAAGGAGCGATGATCTTAAGATCCGGGGCAAGAGCCATGATAGAAAGCTCGAAACGGATCTGGTCATTTCCTTTTCCGGTAGCACCGTGGCAGATAGCAGTAGCACCTTCTTTTCTTGCTACTTCAACAAGTCTCTTGGAGATTGCCGGACGAGCCATAGAAGTTCCGAGAAGGTATGCATTTTCGTAAACAGCATTTGCCTGTACACATGGCATAATATAGTTATCACAGAAATCATCAGTGATATCTTCGATGTATAATTTAGAAGCACCTGCGAGTTTTGCTCTTTCATCAAGACCATCCAGCTCTTCGCCCTGTCCGCAGTCGATACAGCAGCAGATTACTTCATAATCAAATGTCTCCTTTAACCAAGGGATCAGTGTGGTAGTATCAAGACCACCAGAATATGCAAGAACTACTTTTTCTTTCATTGTATATAAACCTCCTAAAAATTTTCTTTTGTATTCAATTCACAACCCACTATACACCATTTTTTATATTTATGCAATAATAAAATGAAAAAACTTTTAAAAATGTTATTTTTATGCAAATAAAAGTAAAAATATACATAAAATATGCATAATTATGTAT
>PPYE01682488.1_pt1 | contig 13322 bp, 9 predicted proteins | sample 1559881 | NCBI WGS metagenome assembly PPYE01 (sample SAMN08240022, study PRJNA423297) | Human gut metagenome, whole genome shotgun sequencing project.
CGATGTTTTCGTCGAGCGGGAGGGAAAACAGGTGGAAATCCTGGAAAACGACGGAGAATGCCTGCGTGTACTCTTTGTAATTGTATTTGCGGATGTCGATGCCGTTTAAGGTAATATGGCCTGAGGTCGGCTCATACAGGCGGCAGAGCAGTTTGATGAGTGTTGTTTTTCCGGCTCCGTTGCGGCCGACGAGGGCGGTTTTGTCACCGATGGTAAAGGACAGTGTCACATGCTCGAGCACCGGAATGTCTGTGCCGGGATAGGAGAAGGAAACGTCGTGGAAGGCAAAGGCGTATTGACCGTCGTCACGTTTTTCGATCGGGAGTGTGCCGTCGTACGACATGGATGGCTGTGCGATGAAATCCTCATACGTCGCAAGATACGAATTGATATAGTCAAACTGTGAGCCGGTTGTGAAAAACGTCTGCAGATCCCCCATGGCGCGGGTGACGGAACCGGCATACAGAAGAACATCTCCGATGGGGAGCACACCGTACAGCGCTTTGGCGCCGATCAGAAGGTATGCGGTGAAATTAGAAAGGAGTGAGAGCAGCGCATTTTTGCCGTCTGTGACGGCGGAAAAACGGGCGAAGTCGAGGTACATCGGCAGAAAGTGTTCCATGGCTTTTCCAAACTGTACGTCGAGAAAATGATCGAGATGACCGATGCGGATATCGTCCGCGCGCCGTTCTTCAAGCATCACATTAACGAGATAATTGGCAACCGAGTTGGAATGGTCGTTGCCCTGGTTCAGCTCTATCTTTTTCTGCGTACTCCTGCGGTTGATGCGGGAGGAAAGTGCAAGCTGCACACCACAGAGCAGGAGCAGTGCAAGCATCGAAAACGACGAGGTGAAAAAGTTATTCCTGCTGCTGTCGGACAGAAGAAACAGACGGAGCAGGAAAAACAGGGCATAGAGAACCGAGAGCAGGGAAGTGATCAGCGTATGAATGACAATGAGCTGGTCACCCACATTTCCCGATCCCATGGAGGAGACGTTGGTGCGCCGGATGGCATCCATCGTCTCTGTTTTTTCGAATTTCTCAAACTCCAGCTCCAGCGCCTTTGCGGTGATTTTCTGTTCCGTGCGTGCAAGACAGAGTTCTTTTTGGCCGTCGAGATACTGACGGCAGATTTTTTCAAACAATCCCAGCCCATACTGCGTAAGCAGAAAGACGACAACAGTATACAGACAGGCGCGGTACGACTTTGCAAGCAGTAAATTCAAAATTCGCGCCGAGAAAAACAAGGAGAGATACGGCAGCGTTGCAGCTGCAAAAGCGCTTCCGAGAAGCCAGAACAGCACGCGGTGATTGCCCTGGCTCACCATAGTTAAAAAGCGGCAGATGGCATGAAACCGTTCTTTCATTTTCATCAGATATCTTCCTCCGTTTCCTGATAATACTGGCTCTGCACCTCAAACATATGCGCATACGATCCGCCAAGGGCAATCAGCTCATCGTGGGTTCCGCATTCTTTGATCTTTCCGTTTTCGAGAAACAGGATCGTATCGCAGAAGCGTGTCGATGCAAGACGGTGCGAGATGAAAAGCGCAGTCTTATTTTTCAGCAGTGTGCTGTAGGTTTCGTACATTTTATTTTCCGAGATTGCATCGAGCGCAGCCGTCGGCTCATCGAGCAGGAGCAGATGGCAATTTTTATAGAGTGCCCGCGCCATCATCAGTTTTTGCATTTCACCGCCGGAAAGCGTAATGCCGTCGTCCGCCATATCCTTGCCAAGATAGGTTTCTTCTTTCTGCGGCAGACTTGCAATTTTTTCCCAGAGTCCGGCGCGGATGAGTGCTTCTCGGCAACGGTTACGATCGGTCTCTTCCAGTGGGGAGCAGCTCACATTTTCTGCAATCGAAAACGAGAGTGCAAACGGGTCCTGAAAGACCGCCGCGATTGCTTTGTAATACTGTGCCGGATTCAGACTGCCAAGGGGAATGCCGTTGATGGTGATATTCCCTTCCGTTGGCTGATATAGCCCGCAGATCAGCTTGACAATGGTGGATTTTCCGGCGCCGTTGATGCCGACAAGTGCCGTATGCTCGCCCGCATGGAGTGTAAAACTGACATCATCGAGGATCCTTTTATCGCCGCCCGGATGGGAAAACGAGACGTGGGAAAAGCAGATTTCCAGCGGTTTTTCTTCCGCAAGTTCCGGCCGGAACGGCAGCGTGTGGCCTGCAGGGAACGGGAGATCGAAGAATTCCCGCAGCCAGCGGATCTGCTCGAGACAGAGCACGGATTTGGAGAGCGCGGCGGTGATCTCGTTAAAATATGAAGAAAAACCGGAGACGGCACCGAGCGCAAGCACAAAGCCGGATACGGTCATCGTGCCGTGGGATAGACGGTAAATCAGAAAGCCATAGCAGATTCCGTCGCGCAGAAGCTGTAGTGTAAGTGTCAGCAGATCATTTGCAAAGTAGGCGCTGCGGATGCGGAACAGAATTTTCTGATACCGCTTGTTGAGCTGGCGATAAACACCATCGAGCCATCCGTTCAGCTGATACAGACGGATATCCTTTCCGGCGGATGTGTTGTACGACTGTTTCTGGAAATAGCGCTGCGATACTTCAATTTCAGACAGATCGTCTCTGCGGCGGACTTCGTAAGAAGCCGCGCGGCGGTAGCTGAGAAACTGCAGAACCGAGAGCACAAGCAGCAGAAGAATGATAGCCGGATGGACGGTTCCGATCAGTCCTGCGTAGAGAATCAGCCCAAGAAACGAAGAATAAATTGTGACATCGTATCGGAACATGCCTTCCACGCCGACCCAGTTGCTGCAGGTGGCTCCGACGGCTTTTTCGGCGAGCTGCAGCGTTTTTGGTTCTGTCAGAACCGCATAATCTATCTGCATGAAATGACAGAGAAGGCGGCGCGTAAAAAAGCCGGTCCGGAATTCGGTATACTGCCAGGCGTTCCGCGATTGCAGCAAGGTGTGGCTGACAAAAACAACGGCATAGCAAAGAAAGAGAACGAGCGTTCCAAGTGCAAATCCGGAAAAGCCGCTGCTCTGTTCCAGAAACAGGAGAATCCCGGCAGGAAGCAGAATCCCGAAAAAGCCGGTGAGCACCTGTGAGACGATTTCGAGTGCCTGAAAGAGAAACGGCTTTTTGCTGTAATGCCACAGCTCCCGATGAATATAAATGTAGTTAGACCATAATGAATACATAAAGACCTCCTCTGTCACATGTCTTTCGTGAACTGTAGTTATCCTACCATATTCATGCAAAACACGGGGGAAAAGTACGTAAATGGAACAAAAAAGAACGCGAACAGCAAAAAAAGTGTTCACGTTCTGCAAAATTTTTCTGTAGAATCATCGGACAAAATCAAAAAATTCTGGAAAGAGCTTTTTACAGCGGCAGCATAATCTCCGTCACGAAAACGCCGGGCTCGTTCTGCCGGTTGATATATCCTTCGTACTTTTCCACAACAAGATTGATCCGTTTCAGCCCATGCCCGTGATTTCCGCGCTTCGTGGTGATATACTCGCTGTCCAGCTTCCGCACAGTATCCTTTGTTGCATTCGTAACGGAAATATACAGCTGGTTTTTCAGCACACCAATATAAAGCCGGATATAGGGATCCGCAAGGCCCTCGCATGCTTCCACCGCATTGTCAATCAGATTTCCGATCAGCGCGCAGAGATCAATATCACTCACCGTAAGATTGGCCGGGCAGGCTGCCTTGTAATCCACGCGGATGCCGTTCTTTTCGGCGAGTGAAATTTTGGAATTTAAAATCGCATCGAGATTCACATTCCCCGAGTCGCAGAGCTGGTTGACCTGATCGAGATCATTTTCGAGCAGCCCGAGATATTCCTGCAGCTTATCATACTGTCCCATCTCAACATATGCCTTCATTGACTGCAGATGATTGTGGTAATCATGACGCCAGCCGCGCATTGTCAGATAGATATTCTGCACTTCCTCGACCTGGCGGGCGAGAAGCTGGTTCTGGTATTCGATATTTTTGCGTTCCAGATAATGGGATAAAAATGGAATGTGCGCCATGAAACATCACCTCGGTTCGTTCGGAATTGGAAATTAAAAAATGCAAAACCTTTAAAACGCATTCGGCCGGTAAAACTGCAGGAACACCTGGTTGAGTGATGCATAGCATCCGCGGCTGACCGGAATTTTTGTTCCGTCCGACAAGAGACATTCCGTCCGCGTGATCCGCTCCACATGAGCGAGATTCACAAGATAACTCCGGTGTGCTGCCGCAAAACATTCTCCTGTCCCACCAGAAGCCTGCCATGCGGCGGAAAGCTCTTCGCGGAACTCCGACAGATTTTTCTTAAACGTTTCCGTGCCGGCGGCCGTATGCAGCGTCAGATAATGATTATCGGACTCCACAAAAAGCAGATCCGAGAGGAACAGCTTCTGCGTCTCCCCGCCAAGTGAAAGCAGCAGATGCGGCTTTTCCTGTCCGCGCATCGTCTGCAGTTCGTCGAGCAGCGGAAACAGTGTGTCTTCCGTCACCGGCTTTAAGAGATACCGGAACGCCTGCACCTCATACCCTTCGAAAACGTATTCTCTGTGGTTCGTCAGAAAGAGAATCGGCACCTCGCTGTCCGTCTCACGGATTTTCCGCGCCAGCGCCATGCCGTCCATTCCGCCGAGATCAATATCGAGAAAGATGAGATCGAACGGATACGAGTCAGGGTAGTGGAACAGAAAAGCAGCGGAGTCTGAAAAGGCTTCCACGGTAAGAGGAAGCCTTTTTCGCTCCGCAAAGGTGTGGAGCAGCAGTTCCATCCGGGAACGCTGCGCCGGTTCATCTTCGCAGTAAGCAATCCTCATGTTATTCACCCAAACATTTTTTGAAGAAGTTATCGTAAACGGTAATCATTTCCTCGGTCCAGAATGCTGCACCGCCGTGGTCTGCGCCGCGAAGAAGATACAGCTGTACATCTTTTCCGGCATCCTTTAATGCGTGGTAGAGATCGACACTCTGCTGGCAGAACACCATCGTGTCCTTGGTGCCGTGTGCGATCAGCATCGGCGGGAAATCCTCGTTCACGTATGTTTTGGAGCAGGCTGCCTTAGCCTCCTCAAGATGCTCGGTAATGTCATAGCCCATCAGCATGCCCTCCGGGCTGTCCGGTTTCTGATGGTTCAGCGTTATCGGATAGCCGTACGGCAGTGTCACATCAACAGCTCCGTACAGATCGATAATACCGCATACCTCGCAGCTTTCCTCATTGATCGGCTCGTCAAGTTTTCCGCTCTTTGCGGTCATGCCGGCAACGGAAGAAACCTGTCCGCCGGAAGAATCTCCCATTAGGAACATCTGCGATGGATTCAGCTTGTATTCCTCCGCATGCGCACGCAGAAAACGTACCGCATTTTTTGCGTCGATGATCTGCGCTGGGAAATGTGCGATTCCGCTGTGACGGTATTCGACGATTGCAACAACGTAGCCGCGCTGCGCCAGACGGGCGATCATGCCGACCTTCTGGTAGACATACTGTTTCATCCAGGCGGATCCCTGAATAAATGTGATGCACGGCCAGGTGCGCTCCGGGTGCGCCATCTGGAATGGTGTGAAAATTTCCAGATGAAGATTGTGCGCCTCGTCGTAGACAACTTCATGCGCATAGCGGATCTCCATTTCCTCTCCGGTCACCGGAATTTCCACGGCGCCGTCTACCGCGTCCGTGTAGTCCGGCATTGTCTCATACGTGTAGTTTGATGGTTCAATGATCATGTGTAAAAACCTCCTTTTTCTAAAACCCCTTTTTCGGTCCGAAACAGCAATCCACAGGATTTACAATTTCTTCGACTCCTCATATGATTTTAACTCGGAAAGCGCCTCACCTGCAAGTGGATACAGTGCAATAATGTTGAAAATTGTCATCAGCCCGATGCCGACATCACCAAGATCCCACACAAAAGTGTATGCGGCAATACCGCCGATAAACAGCATTACAAGTGCAAGAACCTTGTAAGCGGTCTGGAAACACCACTTGTCACCGAACAGGTAGGCAACGTTGCTTCTTGCATAGAACAAAATGCCGAGGAACGTGGAAAAGCTGAACAAAAACAGCGTAAGTGCGATAAAAATCACACCGAATTTTCCCAGATGATACTGCATGGCGGTCTGCAAGAGATCCATGCCGGAAAGGCCATTAATCAGATCCTTTGGTGCAAGCAGCATAATCATTGCGGTGCAGCTGCAGATGACGATTGTGTCAACAAAAACGCCGAGCGCCTGTACAAGGCCTGCTTTGGCCGGGCGGTCACATTCTGCGGCGGCAGCGGCGCATGGAGCGGAGCCGGAACCGGCTTCATTCGAAAACAGACCACGCTTTACACCGTTCATCAGAACAGCACCAAAACCGCCGGCTGCCATCTGACGAAGTCCGAAGGCTTCCTCAAAAATGCGTGCAAACACAGAAGGAATCTGACGGAGGTTGACTGCGATGATAAACAGTGTGATAAAGAAATAGCAGACTGCCATGACAGGAACTATAAAATCCAGCACCTTTACGGTTGCATTTTTCCGCAGTACGATGATTGCAGAAAGAATCACCAGCATGATACTGGTGTAAAGCGGCGGAATGGAAAATGCATTTTTAAAAGAAGAAGCCACGGAGTTGCTGATTACCTGACTGATACCGCACCAGCAGATCAGACCGGCAATGGCAAACAGAACAGCCGGCAGAACGTATCGTTTTTTCTTCTTGAGGTGGTCTTCAACCAGATCGTGAATGTAGTAGGCAGGACCGCCGCGGTAGCCGCCGTACAGAGGATCTTCTTCTTTGTGAAGCTGTGCGAGCGTAGCTTCGATAAACGCGGTAGACGAGCCGATGATAGCCGTCACCCACATCCAGAACACAGCACCTGCGCCTCCGGCGGAGACTGCAGCGACAACGCCGACCAGATTTCCCATACCGACACGCGTTGCGGTGGAAACGATCAGTGTCTGAAAAGAAGAAAGGCTGCTTTTTTCATTTTTCTTTTCCGACAGGGCACGGATCATGTCCGGGAACAGACGGATAGGAAGAAAACGTGTCCGGATCGTAAAATAGATGCCGGTTGGGATCAGCAGAAGAATCAGAAGGGAGATTCCGAGACTGCCGCCGCCCGGGAGCGGAATCGTAAAAAGATCGCCCCAGAGAAAGTTGTAGACTGTGGTGATGAGATTGACAATCATGTTTTCAAAAACCCTCATTTCAAAATATTTGCGGCACTGTGAAACGTCAAAGCATAAAAGCACCGTTACCTGCTATTATATCGGTTTCTGTTTGGAATGTAAAGAAGGGAAGAGAAAAGATAAGAGGCAAATATCAGCTTTTTCCGAAACCAGAAAAAGTTGATATCTGCCTCTTAAAAATTTTTCAGTCGTATCAAAAGATCAGCCTGCGAGATGCAGCATCTCGATCAGGAACAGCCAGCTCAGGCCATAGAATGTAACGACAGCGACAAGGTCGTTGACCGTTGTGATCAGCGGGCCGGAAGCAACCGCCGGATCGATGTGGATCTTTTTAAAGAACAGCGGAATGCAGGTGCCGACGGCACTGGAAATCAGCATAGCCAGCAGCAGCGCGATACCGATGCAGGCGGAAACAGAAAATGCGAACATCATGGTCTTTCCTTTGAATAAGAAGATGAAAAGTCCGATGACAGCAAAGGACAGAACACCAAGCAGAAGACCATTGCAGAAACCGATGCGCATTTCCTTGAAAACAAGCTGTAATTTCTGTTTTCCGGTCAGGGACTCATCCATCAGGACACGGATGGTAACAGCCAGGGACTGGGTACCAACGTTTCCGGCCATGTCAAGGATCAGGGACTGGAAGGTCATGATGATCGGAAGGGTTGTGACAACCTGTTCGAAAATACCGACTACAGAAGAAACCAGCATGCCAAGACCGAGCAGGATGATCAGCCATGGAAGACGTTTTTTCATACTGTCTTTTAACGGCTCTTTTAAATCCTCCTCTGCGGTCAGACCTGCGAACATCGCGTAGTCCTCACCCATCTCATCATCAACCAGGTCGATGATGTTTGATGATGTGATGACACCGAGCAGGCGGTTGTCATTGTCGAGGACCGGAATAGAATCCTCGGAATAATCCTTCAGTTCTTCGATACACTCGTTGATCGGCTCCTCTGCATATACGTACGGGTAAGAAGTTACGGTCAGATCCTCGAGCGTCTCGTCGCGTCTTGCGATGATCAGGTTTTTCAGATCGATCGCTCCGTAAAATTTCTGCTGCGCATTGACAACAAAGATGGTAGAGATGTTGTCGTTCTTTGCGGCCTGATCGATCAGGCTGCTCATCGCCTGTTTGACATTCAGATCCTCGCGGATGATGATGCAGTTTGTCGTCATGCGGCTACCGATTTCATCTTCATCGAAGGAGGCGATCATCTCAATATCGTGGCGTACTTCCGGATCGAGCAGTTCGATCAGAAGTTTTTTCTTTGCTTTGTCGAGTTTCTGCAGAACCTCGGCCAGTGCATCGGTCTCCATTTTGGAGAGGATGGAAGCGGCTTTTTTGACATCCATCTCTTCGAGGTACTCGGCTACGTTGTCGGATTCAGCATACTCAAAAATATCGGACAGCATGTCCGTGTCCAGAATGCGGTACAGTTTGCATCGCTCCGGAACCGTTAAAAGCGGCAGAACATCTGCCAGGTCATTTTCGTGGTAATCTTCCAGGCGGCTGCCCATGACAGCCGGAGAAGAGTTACTGCGGATTGTATCCAGGATCTCCTGGGTATAATCCTGTACTCGTTTTTCCATTTTTTCGTTATCCTCCATTCTTTTTTTTGACAGCAGAAAAAAACATGCGTGCTGTCGGTGCGAAAAAGCATGTTGGAACCCTCACAGGGCAGTAAAAGCACACGAAAAAAGAACCAGAGAATTACGTTTCAAAACTGGTTTGGATCATGTGTCTTACTTCGGGTTTTCATAGGATAAGAAGGGAAAATATTTAAGATTAAAGCAGGACAGAAGGATGGCCGTCATCCTGCATATTTTCCGGTTCCCGTCCTATGCTGGTACTTCGCCCATGAGAATCACAACTATCCATTCTGTTCACCTGCCTTTTTTTAGAAATTTTTTGATCAAACAGCCGTTTTTGCCGGTCTGTTTCGCTTGAAATACGGGATTCAAAAATCATCCCTCAAGTATTCTAACTGCTTTCCAGAAAAAAATCAATTCCTATTTTGGTAAAATTTTCGCAACATTCTTATCTCGTTTCTGTTTCTCCTCGTAAAGCATTGCATCCGCATGCGCGAGCATCTCCGGAAGTGTGGAATCCATGTCTTTCGGAAGCAGATAAAAGCCGGTGGAAACGGTAATATTATATGCTTTTTCGTTCGTTCTATTAAAAATGTCGAATGCGGAGTGCAGCGTCCGGTACAGATCCCTGGACATTGTTTCGTCGGAACACGGAACAAGATATGCGAATTCATCGCCGCCGATGCGTCCGCAGACACCGCGTTTGCCGATGGAATCCTGCAGAAACTGTCCGACAAGGCGGATGGAGAAGTCCCCCGGAAAAGAAAAAATGAAAGGTGGAGAAAGAAGAAATGTACAACATTTTAGTATGTGATGATGATAGAGAGATTGTAGACGCCATTGAGATTTATCTGACCCAGGAGGGCTATCATGTGCTGAAAGCATATGACGGCATGCAGGCCATCCAGATGCTCGAGAGGGAGGAGATTCAGCTGCTGATTATCGACGTCATGATGCCGAAACTGGACGGCATCCGTGCGACGCTGAAAATCAGGGAAAAGAGCAGTATTCCGATCATTATTCTGTCCGCAAAATCAGAGGATGTGGACAAAATTCTGGGACTGAACATCGGCGCGGATGATTACGTGACGAAGCCGTTTAACCCGCTCGAGCTGGTGGCGAGGGTGAAATCTCAGCTGCGGCGCTACACGAAACTTGGAAATCTTCCGGCGGACGACGGAGAAAATGTGTATCAGGTCGGCGGGCTTCTCGTCAATGACGATTTAAAAGAAGTCAGCGTCGAGGGTGAACCAGTCAAACTGACCCCGATCGAATATAACATTCTCCTGCTGCTGGTAAAAAATCCAGGCAAGGTATTTTCGATTGAACAGATCTACGAGAGCATCTGGAACGAGGAGGCGATCGGTGCGGACAACACCGTTGCGGTCCACATTCGTCACATCCGTGAGAAAATCGAAATCAACCCGAAGGAGCCGCGCTATCTGAAAGTTGTATGGGGAATTGGGTATAAGATTGAGAAACAATAATAAGGAGTGAATAATTGTGAAAGAACGAAAACTCTACAGCCTGACGGGGAAGCTGATCGTTTTTCTTCTGCTGATCGTTTTTGCCGCCAGTGCGCTGTTCGGGGGCATTCAGACACTGATGCTTTCCAGCGTCGGCCTGACGCCGAATGCGGCAGCAAAAAAGTATGCGTTTGAAGAAACCACCGCATGCGGCACACTGGTGCAGCGGCAGCTTCATAACGTCATGAGCTACTATAATGATATGAGTAAATTCGGCACAAACGGTCGATACGACGGAACAAAAGAGATTGATTACCGTGCCTTTGCAACCGATGGAGAGGGAAGCGGCGGGATAAGTACAACGTACACCATTGACCAGCTTGTCAAGATGTACGATGACGGCAGCAGCGCAGACCTCAATGAGGTGGCAGCGTATACTGCGGACAATTATGCGACGAACGATGCCGGAATTGACAAAGAAGCCTATCTTGCATACGAAGATGGAACTGACGTGAGCCAGGAAACAGAAGAGACGGATGTAGCCGCACTCACCGAAGAAGTGAGCGCGGCAGATGCAGAGACGTTTGACAGCTTTTCCCCGGACGGCGAGGTCTACTTTCCTTCCGATAATGCAGTGAAAAGCCTGAAAGAGAAAAAAATTGATCCTGCTGATGTTTCCTCCCAGTTTTTGTATCTATACGATCAGGGAATGAGCCTGGAAACGCAGAAAACGAAAGCGGGAACGTACCTCTATGAGTACGCGGCGGCAAATCTGAAAAAGGTATCCATCCGCGATCTGTATATGACACTTTCCGGGGTCACGGAAGAAGTTGCTGCTTTTAAAAACCAGGAGAGCGGCATCAGCGTCGATGCGGACGATGCCAATCTCTGGTACTGTCTGGAGGATAAAGAAGGAAATATCTATACGAATGTGGATTCCTGGAAAAATGGTTACACAACAGCCATTGCGCAGAAATCGCCCTATCCGTTCGCCTTTGCTGTTGACCGGACCGGCGGTGCCGACAAAGTCCGTTCTTATGCAACAAGAAAAAACAGCCCGGCCGTGGAAGCAGCGAGAAGCTATCTACTGAACAATCAGATTGCAGATAATTATCAGAAGATCTTTGTTGCACTGGATCCGGATCTGGCAGCAAGCGACTATTTCTCCCAGTACAGTGAGATCTACAGCCAGTGGCTTCCGAAAATGCAGCTCCTTCTTCTGATGATTGCAGTTGGCGGAATCGGAACGCTGGTCTGCCTGGTCCTGTTCACACTGCAGGCAGGAAGAAATGGAAAAAACAAAGAAATCCGCCTTTACTTTTTCGATCAGTGGTACACGGAAATCGCAGCTGCAGCCGCCATCCTGATTGTGATGGGAGCAGTTGGAATCGTTGCTGTCTGCATCGAACTTTCCTACGGCGGCGTTCATTATATCCAGAATTTTGACGGAAACTACATCTACAGCGGATCCTATGGAAATGAAGCAGATACATGGCGAAGCCTGGTGGCCGCATCGGGCATCCTCGCCGGATTTCTGATCACACTGATTCCGTACTGCTCACTGGTGCGCCGGATCAAAGCACGCAACGTCTGGAAACAGTCGTTTTTGTACTGCGTCGGCCACCGGATCGTGTCTGCCGGAAGAACCTTCTATGAAGGCAGACAGGAGTCGGAGCGAACGATCCTTATGTTCTGCGTTTTCTGCGGCGTGCAGATCATTCTCTGCTGCGGCTTCGGAATGTTCGGCGTATTCCTTACCCTGGTGATGGATGCCGCAGTGCTGCTTCTTCTGCTGCGCGAGGCATCCGGAAGAAAACAGATTGAACATGGCTTAAAAGAGATTGCTGCGGGCGATCTGGATTACAAGATTGACCTGACGGAGCTGCAGGGGGAAGACAACCTTCAGCTTGCCGGAATTGTCAATTCGCTCGGAGAGGGAATGAAAGCGGCAGTGCAGGAGCAGATGAAGAGCGAGCGCTTAAAAGCGGATCTGATCACCAACGTATCCCACGATATCAAGACACCGCTTACTTCTATTATTAATTATGTCGATCTGCTGAAACGGGAAAATATTGAAAACGAGAAAGCGAAAGATTATATCCGCGTACTCGACGAAAAATCACAGCGCCTGAAACAGCTGACGGAGGACCTTGTCGAGGCATCGAAGATCAGCTCCGGAAATTCGAAGGCCGCAATCTCGACCTGATCTGTATTCTCCAGCCGGAACCGCTTCTGATCCGTGCGGACAGCCGCCGCATCTGGCGCGTGCTTGAGAACCTGTACGTAAATGTCTGCAAATATGCCATGCCGGGAACACGGGTTTATGTGGATGCCATCAAAAAAGACGGAAAGATTCAGCTCTCGATTAAGAACATTTCCGAGAACCCGCTGAACTTCCAGGCAGATGAACTGACGGAGCGTTTTATCCGCGGCGATGTCAGCCGGAGCACCGAGGGCAGCGGCCTGGGTCTTTCAATCGCAAAGAACCTAACGGTATTGCAGCATGGAAGCTTCAACATTTATCTGGACGGCGACCTGTTCAAGGTTACGATTACGTTTGATGAAGCTGTAAAGGAGAAAAAACCGATGCCTCCGATGATCGTACCGGAAGCGGTACAGGAGGAAGCACAGCAGGATGCCTGAGAAGTGTTGAAAAATAAAAGAGAATAGAAAACGACAACTCCCCGCCGGGAAACACGCAGCAGATGCGGTTCCCGGCGGGGAGTTGTTTATGAAATGCAGTTTATTTATTCGTTTGTTTCGTCTGTTTCTGTCTGTTCAGCCGGGCTTGCAGATTCCTCTTCCGAAGCAGTTTCTGCAGCATCGGTAGTTTCAGCCGGAGCAGCGTCATCGGAACGTTCAGTCAGCGGGCTTGGTCTGTCCATTGCTTCGAGTGCCCGTAAGGATTCTTCTTCCGGTGTCAGAACCTCGTTTTCTTCCTCAGGCATATAGAATGGGAAGATTTTGTTTACGAAGAACCAGGAGCATCCAAGCGCTACCGTGGAAAAGCCCAGAAGGAACATCAGAAGAATCAGATAGCTGACAATCTTTGTCGTGGAGAATACATAGATCAGCAGCGGACAGAGATTGA
>PPYE01512010.1_pt1 | contig 13321 bp, 10 predicted proteins | sample 1559881 | NCBI WGS metagenome assembly PPYE01 (sample SAMN08240022, study PRJNA423297) | Human gut metagenome, whole genome shotgun sequencing project.
TCCTGACCTCTTATAGTCAGAATTTGGATTCTATTCCGAAATCCAAACGTAATTCTCTGTTGAAATCAATGGCAACAGCCATTGTTATGAAACATGGTCCGGAATATTATCGGGATGAGATAAAAATTAAACGTATTGTTATGCTTGATCACCCTAATATGCACAAAATAGACAAGCAGCATATAGGTGAACCTGTTTATCAGGTCATTTTTCTATATGACAGCCGTAAAGAACGTTTTGAAATGAAATTTGCAGCAAGTGTGACTTTTTGGGGAATTACAGGTAAACCTCGTGATGTTACTTTTGGTAATGGCATAGGTCTGAGTTTTGATATTCCCGCAGATAAAAATCAAGATTTTAAAAACAGTTATGATCCTCTTCCTTTAAAAAAGAAGTAAGGATGAATAAATAAAGTAATCTGCCATTCTAATATTGTGATGGATGGCAGATTACTGATTGGATAATAATGTTTTGAGAGTATGAAAAGTTTGATAGTTTTGTTTTTAATAAGTTTGTTTTCTCTGTCACTTTATTCACAGAATTTGGATAGCATGTCTGTTTCAAAACGTGATTCAATGTTAATAAATATAGCAAAAAGTGCTGTGAAGAAATATGCTCCGGGTTATTTTCGTGAATATGGAACACCAGAGATAGAAAGATATATTTGGGATGGGGAAGAGGATTTGGAATTTGGAGAACGACTAGGACGATCTGTTCTTCGTGTGACATTCTCTTATGATGAAAGTAAGGATTATTTTGGTTATGGTTTTTCTGCAATGGTTGATATTTGGGGGGATGATGGGACATTAAAAGGAGTTATGGGTGGCCATGGCTTTGGTCGTAGGATTAGCGTGCATGAAGCTAACTCAAAGGATAAAAATATAGAGATTGTTCCTTATGTAGAACGTAAACGGCCAGAGAGACACTAACGAAAAGTGGAAAGGGAAAAACTGAAAATGATAGTCCATTATCAGTCTGGGACGACCAACGTAAGTGTGGAGGAATATATAAAGTTGATAATGAACCGATCGTTCCGTAATATAAGACAATAGCCCTAGTCTTTTAAGGTAGTAGGGTGCGAACTAGCAATGGAAGTGACGTTTCTCATTTCCATTGCTACTTTTATTAAGTGTTTCTAAAAAGTGAATTGAGGTGTGAGGATATGAGGTATGCTTATAACGTTAATGATAGTTTTCCTTCTCCTCTACGAATATCTAGTTTTCTACTGATGTGTTGGATGAATGATATATAAGCAATAATTTATAGGGGATGATTTAGGAATGATGTATTTTTGAACTTCTTTGAATGATTATTAGACTCCATATAAAGTCGTATACCAAAGATTTGGAACTTTTTGAATGATTAGAATACCCGTTTCTCTATTATTTTTAAGAACTTTGCCACTGTGAATTAGCTCGATGACTTACGTTGGCTATAAATTTAAAATTAATAATAAAAAAGAATAGACATGAATTACACAAAAATGAAATTTGGTTTAAAGAAAGGGATAGTGGGTGTATGCATCTTGGGAGCAATACTATTGTTTACTACCCCGCTTTCGGCACAAACGAATGGTAAATCCGGTAAAGGATTATACGAACTGTTTAGTACTAAACTGCCGGATGGGGCACAATGGGTAAAAGATAATAAGTATGTTCGGAAAGGAGGGTACTCAAAGAAGACAGAAAACTATATATATGTAGGAGCTGCTAAAAGTCCCGCAGAAATGACAGGTTTATCCATCCCTATCCGAGAAAACCCGGGACCGGGTGAATATCGTTATATTACTTTTGCCTGGGTGAAATGGGGGGGAGAACAGATTGGAATGAAATTTCATGTTTCCGAAAAGTCAGCCAGTCAAAAAGGAAAGAAATATGATTTTACTTATATCGCCGGAGAACCAAAAGATTTGATAAACCAGTTGAAAGGTCTGGATCTTGGTGACAAGCCTGGACACTGGATGGTGATGACACGCGACCTTTGGAAGGATTTCGGTAATATTACGTTAACCGGAATGTCATTTATTTGTCCTGAAAGGCGTGATGCTGGTTTTGATGAAATCTTTTTGGCAAAAACACAGGATGATATAAAAAATGCTCCGAAAGTACTTCCGAGTGAGGTTGCTACTGTTGTTCCGGCAGTGGAGGAAGATGATGAGTTGATGTATGATGAAGTTGCATCAGATAGTATCGCTGCTGATCAGGGAGTACAAATCGACTGGGGAGCACAGATTAAGGCAGGTGGTACAATGATGTATCCATTGTATTTGTTGGGATTGATAGCTCTTGTAATTGCAATTCAGAGACTGATAACTTCGCGTCAAGGTCGCCTGGCTCCGAAACCTTTGTGCAAAAGTGTCAATGAATGTTTGGCAAATGGGGATTTGAAAGGAGCATTGGCTGCTTGTGACAAGTATCCTTCTACGCTAGCGAACTCACTGCGTTTTATTTTTGAGCATGTAAAAGCCGGGCGTGAGGCTGTAAGCCAGACGGCAGGTGACATGGCTGCACGTGATATTCGTACACATTTGGCACGTATATATCCTCTTTCTGTTATCGCTTCACTGGCTCCGTTAATAGGTTTGTTAGGTACTGTGGTCGGTATGATCGAGGCGTTTGGCCTGGTTGCTTTATATGGTGATGAAGGTGGTGCTTCTATTTTGTCTGATTCTATCTCCAAAGCATTGATTACAACTGCTGCCGGTTTGATTATAGCTGCTCCTGCCATTGCTTTGTACTTTATTATCAAGAATCGTATCATGCGTATGGCTTCACTGGTAGAGGTAAAAGTGGAAGAAGTGATTACCAAATTGTATCTGGACAACAAGGAGGAAAAGAATGAGACTGAATTATGATGACGATGATAAGGTAGAAGTGCAAATGTCTCCTTTGATAGACTGTGTGTTCTTGCTGCTCATTTTCTTTTTAGTAACTACGATGATGAAAAAATGGGAAATGCAGATTCCGTTAACGCTTCCTACAATGACTTCAAGCCTTTCCACTACACGGGCAGGCGAGGAAGCGGTGATTATCGCAGTAGACGAAAAGAAGAATGTGTATCAGGTAGTAGGGCATGATGCCTATTCAGGGGAAAGTACTTACTTGCCTGTAAAAGATTTAAGCGTTTTTCTTTCTGAATTACGCAATAGTCGGGGAGTGGAAACAAATATCGATGTGACGGCCTATCGCACTGTACCGGTAAGCACAGTAATAGAGATATTCGACCAATGTCAAATACAGGGGTTTACACATACACGTGTACGCCTTGGAAGCAAACCTTATTAAGCCTATGAGACTATCATTATTTAATAACGAGGACGAACCGGAAGTTTCTATGTCTCCTTTAATCGACTGTGTGTTTCTTCTGCTTATTTTCTTTCTGGTATCTACCATGACGAAAGTGAAAAATAGGGATATTCCCGTTGATCTGCCAACTTCACAATCGGCTGTTAAATTGAAGCCGGATGATAAGCAGGCTATTGTCGGATTGGATGCCGATGGTAATTTTTATTGGGATGGGCAACCTTGTTCTACCAATTTTATGATGGAACAGTTACGGCAGACATGTATCACTGACCCGGGAAAGCGTATTCGCATTGATATGGACAGGCATACTCCGTTCGGACGTTTTGTAGAAGTGATGGATGCTTGCCAGTTTTATAACTTAACTAATATAGGAATCAGGACGTATGACGAAAACTACAACAGGGAGTAGCCGTCTGACGGTTATCCTATCATGGATGATAGCATTGATTTGTTTTATGGGCGGAGCACTCTATATTTGGAAGATGCCGTCTCCGGATCAGGAGGCGATGGATTTGCAAATGAAACAGCAGAAAAATCAAAAGTCCAGAAAGAGTTTGACGGAAAAGGTAAAACAGGAACAGGCACAACGGGCATTACCTGCTAATTATGCCAGACAGTTGGTAGAGCAGTCGGAGGTTCTGGTTAAAAAGAATCTGGAAGAGCAGGTGAAGAAATTCCAAACGATGGCTGAAACAATGAGACGGCGTAAAGACGATATGTTGGCGAAAGTGGAAAAAAGAAAACTGCCGTGGGGAGCACCTGCTGATGCGAATGATACATCGAAAGCACGGGCTATTCCTCAAGCAGGAAATCCGTCAGCCAATGCTTCTGTAGAAGAACTTTATGCTGTATTACGTGACTATGAGGCTGAAATTCAACAAAGTCATTTGGCCGTGAGTGCTGCTAAACAGTCTTTATCCAAGGGACAGTCGTTTCCTGAAGTGTATAGTTCTTTGAAAGCGGGTAATTCACGTATGCCGAGTTTTGATGAATTGATAAGAATGCAGTCAAGGGATAGTGAGTGGGTAACTTCGGCAGGCAGTAATGCTAGTGGAGGATTGGAAATAAAGAGCACTGCTGATTTGAATAATTATCGTGGGTTGCTCGGACAAGCTACTCGTCAGGCAGGGTTGGCACAATCTCGTTTGGAAGGGTTGTTTGGGGCAGTTCGTCAGGCTGGTAATCCTGGGAGCGGAATGAGACAAGGTAATGGCAGCCCGGGGAATGGAGGCTCTGGAGGTAATGGTAGCGGTAATGGAAATGGAACTGGTATGGGAGGAAGTGGAGAAGTTTCTGCTTCCGGAGGCGGAAAGGGAACATTCAGTGCTTATTCAGGATCGAAGTTGAGCAAGGAAATGGTGAAAGCACAAGCGTTGCCCGGACGGCGTTTCTCTAAAGATGCAGAACGTAAGGGATGGCTCTATATCAATACATGGTATATGATTGGACCGTGGGAGAGCTTCGGTCGAGAGGATTTTTCCATCGTTCATCCACCTGAAGTTTCTATTGACTTTGATGCTGTATATACTGATGGACAGATAGGAACAGGAATTGCGGAGACAGATTCTGATCCGTTAAAAGTTATCGGAGACGAGGTTCAGCTTGACGGGACGCTACGTTGGAAGTTTATGCAGAGTGAATCGATGCACAATGTCCCACCTGTGACTACCGGACATTCAACTTACTATGCTTATACCGAGCTTTATTTTGATGAAGCTACGACGATGCTGGTAGCTATCGGTACGGATGATAGCGGGCGTGTATGGATTAACGGCAAGGATGTATGGCGTGACTATGGAACCAGTTGGTATAATATTGATGAACATATCGCTCCTTTTCAGTTTCGACAGGGGTGGAATAAAGTTTTGGTCCGGCTGGAAAATGGAGGTGGCGGGCCGTGTGGGTTTAGTTTTTTGATTATTCCCCAAAGTAAATAGATAGATGTGTGTTTAGTTTTAATAGAAAGATTGTTTAAGGATTAATTATTGGTAGAAGTTATGTGAAGGCTTTATGTGCCTTCCATAACTCTCTTTTTATGTATATTGAATGATATTTGTACGGTTTTGAATCATATTAGGACCTTTTCGTTTAAAAAAGTTTGCACCTTTGCCATTATAATAATAACCACGAAAAACTGTATAATAAATGAATTTTAGAAAACTTTCTTTTTTAGTATTAGGCTGTACTTGCGGTATTAGTATAGCAGGTTGTAAATCGGGTAAGAATAGCAGTCAGGGAGATGCGCTTGTTGATAGTGTATGGACAAAGTCAAACGTTATTGAGACTATTAAGAAGGTAAATGATTATTGGCAGGCGGAGAATCCGGAACCGGCATTTGCCTTTTGGCATCCGGCTGCTTATCATACCGGAAATATTGCAGCTTATGAAGTAACCGGTAATGAGACTTACAAGAAGTATTCGGAAGCATGGGCTGAAAAGAATCAATGGAAGGGGGCTACTTCTGATGATAAATCTAAGTGGAAATATAATTATGGTGAAACGATGGAACATGTTCTCTTCGGAGATTGGCAGATTTGTTTCCAGACTTATATTGACTTGTATAACATGGACCGTGAGCCGGCAGAGTATAAAATAGCCCGTGCCAAGGAAGTGATGGAATATGAGATGTCAACTTCCAATAATGACTATTGGTGGTGGGCAGACGGATTGTATATGGTAATGCCGGTGATGACCAAACTTTATAAGGTTACAGGTAATCAGCAATATTTGGATAAACTCTATGAGTACTTTACTTATGCTAAAAACCTCATGTATGATGAGGAAAGTGCTCTGTTTTATCGGGATGGAAAATACATCTACCCGAAACATAAGACAAATCAAGGGTTGAAAGACTTTTGGTCTAGGGGTAATGGCTGGGTGTTTGCAGGTTTGGCTAAAGTTTTGCAAGACTTACCCGAAAATGATGTACATCGTACTGAATATATTACCATATACCAAGCTATGGCTAAATCATTGGCTGCTGCACAACAAGAAGAGGGATACTGGACTCGTAGTTTGTTGGATCCGATGCAGGCTCCGGGCGTGAAACAAGTGGGACAGCTTTCTTTACTTATGGGTATCTTTGGGGGGTGAATAATGGACTTTTGGATAAATCCACTTATGAACCTGTTATTAAACAAGGTTGGAAATATTTGACTGAAATAGCTTTGCAACCCAATGGAAAGATAGGCTATGTACAACCAATTGGTGAAAGGGCAGATCAACATAAGAATGTCGGACCGGAGACGACTGCGGACTTTGGGGTAGGAGCTTTCCTGTTGGCGGGTTCTGAAATGGTGAAATATCTGAATAATTAAAATTGTTTTTTATATTTGAATGTAATGATGAAAAATAAAAATATCCTGGTCTTCATTTTATTGTGTGTGTTCAGCACAGTAACTTATGCTAAAAAGGGGAAGGTAGAAAAGGAAATCAGTGACCGTGAATATTGGGCACAGATGGCATATAAGATTGCTGCTCCTGTATTGAGTAATATGAGCAAAGGGGAGTTGAAGGAAAATATGCAGGTAGAGATCAGTCCAACATGGGATGGACGCAGTAAGGATGTGACCTACATGGAGTGTTTCGGGCGTCTGATGTCTGGTATTGCTCCCTGGCTTTCTTTGCCGGATGATGATACGCAAGAAGGTAAAATGCGCAAGCAATTGCGTGAATGGGCTTTGAAGAGTTATGCACATGCTGTTGACCCGGATAGCCCTGATTATCTTTTATGGAGAAATGAAGGGCAGCCCTTGGTGGATGCGGCTTATATTGCCAGTAGTTTTCTTCGTGCTAAAGAGCAACTTTGGGAACCATTGGATGACGTGACAAAACAACGATATATTAAAGAATTTCAGTTATTGCGTCGGATTGATCCTCCATACACAAACTGGCTATTGTTTTCAGCTATGATTGAATCTTTTCTGATGGAAGCCGATGCGCAATACGATTTGTTCCGTATTCATACAGCTGTTCGAAAAGCAGAAGAATGGTACGTTGGTGATGGCTGGTATTCGGATGGAGAAACTTTTGCATTCGATTATTATAATAGTTATGTGATTCAACCTATGTTTGTACAAGTGATGCAGACTGTCAACGATCATAAAGTAATATTGCATGACCGTAGTTTGGAGATGCAAAAGAAAACAGAAGATTTGGCTAAGAAACGTATGCAACGTTTCGGGATGATTTTGGAACGTTTTATATCTCCTGAAGCATCTTTTCCGGTATTCGGTCGTTCTATGACTTATAGATTGGGAGTTTTCCAACCATTGTCAATGCTCTGCTGGAAAGAAATGTTGCCTAAAGAACTCCCGGAAGGACAGGTTCGTAATGCGTTAACTTGCGTCATGAAACGTTTATTCTCTGTTGACGGGAATTTCAATGAGAAAGGATTTTTGCAATTAGGTTTTGCTGGACATCAGACTGGACTGGCCGACTGGTATAGTAACAATGGAAGTATGTATATAACATCAGAAGTTTTTCTTCCTTTAGGACTTTCTGCTAATCATTCCTTTTGGACATCGGCTCCTCAAGATTGGACTGCTAAGAAAGCATGGAGTGGTCGTGAATTTTCAAAAGATCATGCTATACATTATTAAAAAATGGCAGAGCAATATTAGTCTTATGAAGTTGCCAATTAGCTCTTGAAGATTAAACTAACTAACCTTTATTATAAATATTAATCCTGTCGATGCTATATAAAAAGTTTCGGCAGGATTTTTTATATTAAGTAAAAAATAACCGCTAAAAAGCAATATTGAGGCTATTTTGAATGAATCTTGTCCTGTTTTGACCGATTTGAAGACCTTTGTATAAAAAGAATATCTCATCTTTGCAATGTATTTAGTTTTCAATAGGTATAGTTTTAGATAATAGATCGATTGGTTTGCATATTCGCTGTCGGCCTGAATGGAGACATGGACCGATGGAGAATTTATTAGGAAATAGCATTGTATCATGAAAACAATAGATTAGAAAATGAAGAAACCTTTATTGTATTTGCTTATTTTATTAGTGACTGTTTTCAGCACTTCCTGTTCCCAATCTCCAAAAGAGACATTTGAAATAGGGAATAAGACATTTTTACTTAACGGAAAACCGTTTGTGGTAAAAGCAGCCGAAATTCATTATCCCCGTATACCAAAAGAGTATTGGGAGCATCGTATCAAGATGTGTAAGGCATTAGGTATGAATACCATTTGTCTTTATGTCTTTTGGAATTTCCATGAGCCGGAAGAAGGAAAATATGACTTTACCGGTCAAAAAGATATTGCGGCTTTCTGTCGGCTGGCGCAGGAAAACGGGATGTATGTGATCGTTCGTCCCGGGCCGTATGTTTGTGCAGAGTGGGAGATGGGTGGATTACCTTGGTGGTTGTTGAAGAAGAAAGACATCAAACTTCGTGAACAGGATCCGTATTATATGGAGCGGGTGAAATTGTTTATGAATGAGGTGGGTAAACAGCTTACCGATCTTCAGATTAGTAAAGGTGGCAATATCATTATGGTACAGGTTGAGAATGAATATGGATCATTCGGAATAGACAAGTCATACATTGCCGAAATACGTGATATTGTAAAGCAAGCAGGTTTCACAGGAGTTCCTTTATTCCAATGTGACTGGAATTCGAATTTTGAGAATAATGCATTGGATGATTTGCTTTGGACAATCAACTTTGGTACAGGGGCTAATATTGACGATCAATTTAAGCGTTTGCAAGAACTCCGTCCTGATATTCCGTTGATGTGTAGTGAGTTTTGGTCCGGATGGTTCGATCATTGGGGAGCGAAGCATGAGACACGTAGTGCGGAGGATTTGGTAAAAGGAATGAAAGAAATGCTTGACCGGAATATTTCATTTAGTTTGTATATGACTCATGGAGGTACTAGTTTCGGACATTGGGGAGGAGCAAATTTCCCTAATTTCTCTCCGACGTGTACGTCTTATGATTATGATGCTCCCATCAATGAATCAGGAAAAGTCACTCCCAAATATTTTGAGGTACGCAATTTGTTAAGTAACTATTTACCCGAAGGCGAGTCATTGCCGGAAATTCCGGATTCTGTTCCGACTATTGCCATTCCGTCATTCAAGTTGGATGAAGTGGCAATACTGTTTGATAATTTGCCGGAGCCAAAGATTAGTGAAAACATTCAGTCAATGGAGGCATTCGATCAGGGATGGGGAAGTATTTTGTACCGGACTACACTGCCGGCCTCTAAAGAAGAACAGACGTTGACAATTACAGAGGCTCATGACTGGGCGCAAGTTTTTCTGGATGGCAAGAAGTTAGCTACGTTGAGTCGTTTAAAAGGTGAAGGTACGGTTATTCTTCCTCCAATGAAAGAAGGGGCCCAGCTGGATATTTTGGTAGAAGCAATGGGACGTATGAATTTTGGTAAAGGTATTTATGATTGGAAAGGTATTACTGAAAAAGTGGAAATCCAATCGGACGGTGCTGCTACTTCATTGAAGAATTGGAAAGTTTATAATATCCCAGTTGATTATGCTTTTGCAAAGAATAAGAAATTTGTGAAACAAGATAATCCGAAAAAAGACCCTGCGTATTATCGTGGAACATTTACACTGGATAAAACCGGTGATACTTTTCTGGATATGACTAACTGGAGTAAAGGGATGGTCTGGGTGAATGGTTATGCTATTGGACGTTACTGGGAAATAGGACCACAACAAACCTTATATGTGCCGGGATGTTGGTTGAAGAAAGGTGAGAACGAAGTGATTATATTGGATATGGCTGGACCTGTACAACCGGAAACGGCAGGTTTGCAACAACCTATTCTCGATAATTTACGCGTTCATGGTGCTGCCTATGCACATCGTAAAGTAGGTGAGAACTTGGACTTGAGCGGAGAAACACCCGTTTATAAAGGTTCTTTCAGGGCGGGTAATGGTTGGCAACATGTGAAGTTTGGAAAAGAGGTAGAAACACGTTTCTTCTGTCTGGAAGCATTGAATGCACATGATGGGAAAGATTTTGCAGCTATTGCTGAGTTGGAGTTACTGGGAGCTGATGGGAAACCCTTGTCACGCCAACATTGGAAAGTTGTTTATGCAGATAGTGAGGAAACAGAAGAAGCGAATAATATTGCAACGAATGTGTTCGACTTGCAGGAATCTACCTTTTGGCACACAAGCTATTCTTCGGCTGCCAAATATAAATTCCCGCATCAGATTGTGATTAATCTTGGTGAAGATAAGGTAGTAACCGGATTTTCATATTTGCCGAGAGCAGAAGCCGGTAAGACAGGTATGATTAAAGATTATCGGGTATATCTGAAAATGACACCCTTTAAAATCTAAAGGGAATAGATAATTGTATGTTTATGATGTACACTGAAGACATTTAAGTCATAAGGTTAATTATTAAGTTTGTTCATTAAGTTATAGAGAAGTAAAAGAATTACTTTCACGTGAGTGACGGTTTTTCTTTTACTTCTCTTTTTTTGCTTGACCGATATTGTCTGGGCAATTAGAAGTAATACCCTAAATTCACAAAACAACTTCCTTTGTCCGTCTGATTGGAATACCCCAACGATATTTCCAATGGTCCGAAGATGCTGTCCATTCCATAACCTGCACTAACACCGAATAATTGCTTGCCTTTCAATATATCGAAGAAATTACTATCCGTTAGCCCGTAATTACCTGTCAGCGTGAGATAATGAATGGCTCCCATACGTTGCCTGAACTTAATAGACGCAATCATTATGGTGTTATCCATCAATTCCAGGTTGGTAACCCCGGCAAACGGCAATTGCTGTGGAATATAGAAACCGGGTACGTCACCGCCAATGGCATTTTGCAACGGATAAGGAAAATCTCTTCCGATCAGGATACGTCCATAAATGGAAGGAATGACGGAGAAACGGCGGGTCACAGGGATGACACTTGCCCATGAAGCATTCAATGCTGAAAATGGAGCGTGGTCGTTGTATTGTGCCATGTTATCCGTATAAAGCGAATAGGCAGCTCTGAAGTCACTTCCTTTAGAAGGGAAGCGTCCTTTATCATAAGTATTATATTGCACTTGGGCAAAATAACTTAGAAAGTGTTCGGATTCTACTTTCAGATCGGAGATTTCAGGTTTCTTGAACAGGAAATCTTTGTACTTGTAGTATTCAAAACGCAGACCGAGTCCGAAGCGGAAATTCTTGTACCATACATCGGAGAAACCGAATTCTGCCAGATGATATTTATACGTTGTATTATAGGCACGGTCACCTTCCTCGTAAATGTTGATATCGTTGTATTGGAACATATACGAGAAGTTGAAATTACGTTGCTGCATGGGTTCCAGCGTATAGTCTATGCGGGCAGCATATCGTTTACCCAATCGACCGGTAAGAGCTAGGCGGGAAGGAATATGAGTTTTGAGGTCTGCCGTTGCATTCACCAACAAAGACGCGATTTCTTCCGAGTCGAAACGGATGCCCAGATTGATTCTTCTTTCATATTTTTCCTGCAACAGGAAGTTGAGGTGATAACCTTCAGGAGTCTCTTTCAACGTATAGCTGGCGCTGGAATAGGATTGGCTGCCACGTAATTGATATAAGGCCTGTTCTATTTGTAGAGTGGTAATGTCACTGTTTTCTTTCAGATTACATTTCTTCATCAGCCATTTTTTATCATCCACCTCTACACCGGAAAATGAGATGTGCGTCACATAAACTGTGCGTGCATTGGAAAGAGAAGAATAAGGGCCATGTTGCTTCGGAGTATAATCTTCGGTTATTCCTATCTTCTTTTTCAAGGCAAGCAACGAATTCCATTGTTCTTTAGCCGCTTCTTCGCCTCTTCGCATCAGAGTGTCGATGGCAGCCGGAGTAAAACTGGCAGATGAATATCCCTCCACATTGACACGGATATAAGTATCTGTGAGGTCTACATTCTTTTCGTGGTTAGACTGGCAGGTGATGTCTACAATCTGCCCCAGAATATCGGGGACGCTGTTGAGCTTGTCAGCCTTCTTCAAAGCATTCTGCACGTCTACTCCGATAATAATATCGGCTCCCATGGCTTTCACAACATCTGCCGGATAGTTGTTTACAATGCCGCCGTCCACTAATACCATGCTGTCTTGGCGTACCGGAGTAAATACACCCGGAATAGCCATGCTGGCACGCATAGCGGTTGAGAGTATTCCGTCATGGAATACAATTTGCTCTCCATTGACAACATTGGCTGCCACACAAGCAAAAGGAATGGGAAGTTTATTGAAGTCGATAGAGTCATGATACCCCACAGTGAGGTCTGAAAATAGGTTAGCCAGATTTTGCCCTTTCATGAGTCCTCCGGCAGCAGCATCCTTGGGAGTTTTGGTGAAAGGGATAGAGACTGTATATTTTTCAGACCGCTCACGATCAGTCAATGACATGGCACTTCGTTTGATACGGTCGCTCAACAGGAATGTCCAATCTTGTTTTCGTACCATGCTGTCCAATTGTTCCGTAGTATAACCGATGGCATACAGACCACCTACGATAGCTCCCATACTGGTGCCGGCTATATAGTCAATAGGAATTCCGGCTTCCTCAATTACTTTCAGTGCTTTGATGTGTGCCATTCCTTTGGCACCGCCGCCGCTTAGAACGACACCTACCTTTTTCCTTTGCTCTTGAGAATGCAAAGAAAAAGGCAATAAGATGCCAATTGATAAAACTAATGTTGAAAAGATTTGTTTTTTCATTAGGATGTGGTCTAGTGTTGATGTTTAATATAATACAAATGTAGAGCATAATTTGTTTAGTTGTTGAAATGGGAACTAAAAAAAATGTTCCAAAAGTCGGAAATGTGGATAATTTCTACACAATACGGTGGATTTCCACACTTCCACAAAAAGAGGAAAAATGTAATGCTTTGATTGTAAGCGAATAATGTGTGTAGCGCATTTTTGGTATATAAATTGCATAATAGAGTATAGAACAAACATAAGTTAAATTAAATAATAAGATTCGATATGAGATTATTCTTTTCGAAACATGAGTTGAAAC